>ERZ795051.1111-NODE-1111-length-36787-cov-15.584096_pt1 | contig 36787 bp, 23 predicted proteins | sample MGYA00375135_ERZ795051 | MGnify/ENA primary metagenome ERZ795051 (study PRJEB30180, sample SAMN05720222) | activated sludge metagenome | isolation source: Anaerobic digester | place: Japan | collected 2015-05-26 ... | reverse complement strand
CTTCATACCCTTGCCGCCGGTGACGGCTATCTGTTTTTCCTCATTTCCTTCTGCTGCTGGTCATAGCGGTAAAACAGATTTTGGCGGTGGGGGGTATTTTCCTGTTGCTGCCGGTAGTCCTGTTGCTTGTGGGGCCGCCCTTTTTGGTAGTGCTTTTTGTCCGCACCGGTTCGCTGGGGTTGCCCAAGGGAGTTGCCTGTTTCATCGCCGCGGGGATCGCGATTGCGGTGCCGTGATTCGCTATCGCCTCCATAAGCGGCGAACGCCGTCAAAAGGACCAGCATAACCAGAAGTTTTTTCATGATGTCGCCTCCTTTTTCATTATCAATGCCTTCTTCACTTCTTTATCTCGTACAGGGCGCTGTCCCTGCCGCAGTTAATGATCAAAGGCGTCTGGCGGTGGCCGCTCCGGGTCGATATTTGCGCTACGATCTTTGCGCGCATTTTAGCCCGGGCTTTAGAAGGTGTCAATAGTTAATTATACGATTTAATTGCAATAAAAGTAATTATAAGGAGTTTTCAGATACGCCGGGAATGATTGATACTATCATCAGCCTGCAAAAAGTTTCCCCCGGTAAATCCGTTATTATTCCCCCGGGTAATTACCCCGCTTTTTCGGAAGCGCCGCCGATGTTCTTGAGGAAGTTCTTTTCTTTGCGGATCTGGAAAATAATGGTATAGGGGAATCACGATAGGAGAGGTGAATCATGAAAAAAATTCTGTGTGTGGATGATGAACCCATCAACCTCATGATTATCGAGGTCAATCTCATGGCCCAGGGATATGAGGTGTACAAGGCCGAGGACGGCTTGACCGCGATCCGGATGGTCAGGGACATCAAGCCCCAACTGGTCCTCCTCGACATCATGATGCCCGGCCTCAACGGTATCGATACCCTCAAGGAAATAAAAAAGATCGATCCGGATCTTCCCGTCATCATGGTGACGGGCGTCACGGATGAGGAAACGGCCAAAAGCGCCGTGGAGCAGGGTGCTTATGATTACGTGACGAAACCGATCGATTTCGAATATTTGAATACCACCATCTTGATCAAGTTACTTTGAGAAGCCGCTGCCGATCGTTCATCAGGGACGATCACTTCGACCCGTATCTGCCAGGGAGGGGCCATGTTTGAAAGCAAGTTTTTCAAAAAGGGCGAGCTCATCATTGAAGAGGGAAAAACGGAAGAAATCGCCTATCTGATCCAAAAGGGGAGCGTTGAGCTCTTCCGGATGGAGAAGGGGAAGCGGATCGCCCTGGGGAAACTGGGCGTCGGCAGCGTCATCGGCGAGATGAGCCTCCTTACCGGCGAGGCCCATGCCACCGGCGTCGAAGCCCTGGAGGACACGGGGGTGAACGCCATCAGCCGGGAAGACTTTGAAACGATGCTCAACACCAATCCGCGCAGCATCATCCCCATCTTGAAAGAGGCGTTTCGCAAGTTGATCTACATGAATCAGATTGCCGCCGCCTTTTCCGAAAAAGGGGAGGGAGCGGCGGCGCCGGTGGCGCCGGCGGCGGTGGAAGCAAAACGGGGTATGCGGTTGACCGCCCGGACGGCCGAGGCGGAGCGGGCGCTCAAAGGCAAAGAGGTTGCGGTTGCCAAAACCCCCTTCAATATCGGCAGGGCAACCCGAGACGGCGCCTTCGACAACATCGATTTGAGACTTCAGGACCAGGATCCGTATCAGCTTTCCCGGACCCACTGTTCCCTTGTCTATGTGCAGAACAAGTATTACGTCATCGACACTTCCAGCACCCTGGGGACGACGGTCGACGGGGTCCGGATCGGCAAGCGGGAAGCCCTGAAAAAGGTCGTTCTGGAGCCGGGCAGACACACGCTCGTCTTGGGCAGCCCCAATTCCCCCTATCGCTTTGAACTCGACATCCCGGAGGCATAGCGCCGTCCCCATTTCCCTCTCCCGCGGCGCCGCTTGCCGGAAAGGAGATCCCGCGCTTTACAGGGGGTCAATCGTCGGTGCCGGCGTGTGGAGATGACCCCTCTGGGAGATCCCGCGTCTTCAGGGGTTCAATTTCACATCCCGGGACGGGGCCGTCCTATTTTACGATCCGCAGCGTTTCCGTCCCCGGCGTATCCCCTTCCGAACCGGGGGCCGGGTATGGTCAGGGGCCGGCAACGATCCCGGCGGCCTATGATACTGCTTGCGGTTTACCGGGCCAGCTCCTCATCCGTATCTTCGTAAAGCTTGGCGATTTTTCGGAATTCATCGGCACACTCCAGGAAGGCGTCCACAATATCGGGGTCGAAGTGACTGCCCCTGCCCTCCGTGATGATGGCCACCGCCTTTTCATGGGGCATGCCTTCCTTGTACACCCGCCGGCAGATCAGGGCGTCATAGACATCCGCTACGGCCATGAGGCGGCCGGAGATGGGGATGTCATCCCCGGACAACCCCTCCGGATAGCCTGAGCCGTCCCATTTTTCCTGGTGGGAATAGGCGATCTCCTTGGCAAAGGCCAGAAAGGGCATCTCCACCCCCAGCCGTCTTTCCGCCGCAACAATCGCATCACGGCCCAAGGTGGTATGGGTCTTCATGATCTCGAACTCTTCCGGCGTAAAACGACCGGGTTTGAGAAGGATATGATCGGGGATGCCCACTTTCCCGATGTCATGCAGCGGGGCGGATTTGAAGATGAGATCGATGGTCTTGTCGTCATCGAGAAAATGGCTGAACCTGCTGTTTTTCCTGAGATTTTCCGCCAACGTTTTGATGTACCACTGGGTCCGGCGGATATGATTTCCCGTATCGTTGTCCCGGGTTTCCGCCAGGGAAGCCATGGCGAGGATGGTAACCTCCTGAATGGCCACGACCTCCTCGGTACGCCGCCGCACCTCCGCTTCCAAAAACTCGTTCTGGTCCCGGAGATAGTCGCGGACCTTCTTCAACTGCAGTTGGGTCTGCACCCGGGCCAGGACGATGGGGGGACTGATCGGTTTGGTGATGTAATCCACGGCGCCGAGCTCAAAACCCCGCATCTCGTCATCGACCTCGGCCTTGGCGGTGAGGAAGATGACGGGAATGTCCCTGGTTTCCGGATTTTCCTTCAGGTGCCGGCAGGCCTCATAGCCGTCCATGACCGGCATCATGATATCCAGGAGGATGATATCCGGCGGTGTTCCCGTCATGGCGACCTTGAGGGCCCGCTCCCCGTTGTTCGCTATTTTTACCTTGTACTTATCCTTGAGAAGCCCGCTCATCAATGTCAGGTTGTCCGGCGTGTCATCGACCACCAGCACGGTGGGCTTTTCCAATAAGGTATTCTCTCCGGCCATTGTTTATCCTCCTTGCCCGCTCGCTGCGGGGGATGACCCGGTTTTACCAGAGGTCTTCCCGCTCGAGCTTGCTTTTCAAATAGTCCGTTACTCTTTTTAACCGCAGTTGGGTGCGCACCCGGGCCAGGACGATGGGGGGACTGATCGGTTTGGTGATGTAATCCACGGCCCCCAGTTCAAAGCCCTTGATCTCGTCTTCCACGTCCGATTTGGCGGTGAGAAAGATGATGGGGATATCGGCGGTCTGGGAGTCGCTCTTGAGTTGCCGGCATACCTCATAACCGTCCATCTCCGGCATCATGACATCCAGGAGGATGAGGTCCGGCGGTTCACCGGAAAAGGCGATCTGGAGGGCCTTCTTCCCGCCGGTGGCAATCTTGACGCGATAGGTGTCCTTGAGGAGGGAGGTGATCATCTCGAGGTTTTCCGGTGTGTCGTCGACAACCAGGATCGTCTGTCTCTGATCGTGATCTGTTTCGTTCATAATTTTCTTCCTTCAGAGTTTATTTTTCAAAGTTCTGTTTTCGTCTCCTGCACTTGTTCCCCGATCAGCGCCCCGGCCTTTTGGAGGTCCCAATCCCTAACGGCCTGCTCCACCGCCGTAAATGAGCCCATTCCCCCAGGCCCTCTCAGCCGGGCGCCGCCCGCGGTTTGATCCACTTCACCAGCTTGGCGAACAGTTCCTCCGGGTCGATGGGCTTGGCCACATGATCGTTCATCCCTGCCTCCGTGCATTTCTGGATGTCGGCGGCCATGACGTTCGCCGTCATGGCGATGATGGGCAGCTCCCGGAAGGCCTCCTGCTTCCGAATCTCCCTCGTGGCCGACACGCCGTCCATGACGGGCATCTGCATATCCATCAGGACCACATCATACGGACGTTTGGCGATCATTGCCAGTGATTTCCGTCCGTCCTCCGCGATATCGACGACAAATCCCGCCTCGGTGAGGAGTTCCCTGGCGATCTGCTGATTGAACTCGTTGTCCTCCACCACCAGGAGCGCCGCGCCCTTCACCGCGTCCAGAGATGACAGCAGGGAGGCCGCTTCGCCCTCCGCCGCGTCTTTTTCCCTGGCCGTAGCCTTGCCGAGGCGGGCCGTGAACCAGAAGGTGCTCCCCCGGCCGTAGTCGCTCTCCACGCCCACGTCCCCGCCCATGAGGTTGGCCAGCTTCTTGGAGATCGCCAGCCCCAGGCCCGTTCCCCCGTACTTCCGGGAGGTCGAGGTATCCGCCTGCTGAAAGGATTGAAAGAGCTTCCCCATCTGCTCCGCCGTGAGACCGATCCCCGTGTCCTGGACGGCGAAGCGCATCAGGACGTCCGCCTCCGTTTCTTCCGCCACGGTGACGGCGATGGTGATCCTTCCCTGCTCGGTGAATTTCACGGCGTTGTTGGTGTAGTTGACGAGAATCTGCCCGAGCCGTAATGGATCGCCCACCAGGTCGCGGGGAGTCCCCTCGCCGACGCTGAATACCAGCTCCAGCCCCTTGGACGCCGCCTTGTCGGAAACGAGGTTGGCCACGTTCTCCAGGACCTTCTCCAGCTCGAAATCCGTCTGCTCCACCGCGAGCTTCCCCGCCTCGATCTTGGAAAAATCCAGGATGTCGTTGATGATCCCCAGCAGATGGGTCCCCGATTGCTGGATCTTCCGGATATAATCCCGCTGCTTGGCGTCCAGGTCCGTCTTCAGGGCCAGACCGGAAAAACCGATGATGGCGTTCATGGGCGTCCGGATCTCGTGGCTCATGTTCGCCAGGAAATCCTGTTTGGCCTGGGAGGCCGCCTCCGCCGCCTCCTGCGCCACCTTCAGGTCCTCCATGATGTTCAGCATGGCCCGCCGCGCCCGGTTCACCTCATCGACCCTGCTTTGCAGATGCTCCTGCATTCGCTTTTGTTGGCTGATGTCCACCAGCCAACCGAGGATGCCGGTTTCGCCGTTGTACGTGATCGGCAGGAATGTCACCATGAAATGCAGGCGGTTTCCTTCCCTGCCCGGCAAGGTGATTTCATGGTTGCTCACGACGCCGTCTCTCCGGAGTATCTCCATGAGGGCCGTCCAGGTTTCCGGAGCCATGCGGATATTGTCTATAGGGTCGCCAAGCCGGATAGCGAGGGTTTGCAGAAAGGACTGGTTGGCAAAGCGGAGGATACCGCCGGTGGATATGCCGACGCAGATGGGGCTGCTGTCCAGCACGTGGCGCAGCATTTCTCTTTCCTTCCCTATTGCCTCCGTCAACTGCTTCCGCTCGGTAATGTCCTCCTTCACCGCGACAAAATGAGAGATGACGCCATCCGTCCTTTTGATGGGCGATATATTGGTGGCCTCCCAGAACAGACCGCCGTTTTTCCTCCGGTTGCAAAGCTCTCCCCGCCACTGTCTGCCGGAAAGAATCGCTTCCCACATCTCCCGATAGAACGTGTCCGTATGCTTCCCGGATTTGAGGATCCGGGGATTCTGTCCAACCGCTTCTTCATATCCGTAACCGGTGATCTCCGAGAATTTGGGATTGACGTATTCGATCTTTCCCGTTCTGTCGGTAATCAATACCGACATGGGACTCTGCGTTACGGCCATGCTCAATTTGTTCAGTTCCAGGGCCCTGGACTCCAACTCCCGGTTCTTCTCCTGCATCAGCGCCATCAGCTCCTCACGGGATAGGCGGGCCAGCAGCTCCCGCTGCGCCTGGATCAAGGAGGGGTCGGAAATCCGGCGGGGATCGGGGAGGTTTCTGAAAGCGGAGATCAGTTGGCCGCCGGCCGTTTTTTGGTATTGGACCCGATGGAAAATCCGTTCCAGACCGCCGGGGGGAGATATTTCTTCCGCGCTGTAAAATGTCATCATCAGGGCCGGTGTAATCTCCGTCGCGATGCCCACCTCGATGCTCATTTCCTTTCCGCCGCGGCAGCCGATATACCCCAGCTCGGAGACGATCGAGGCCAGACGGGTGGCGTGGATGGCGTCATAGGCCAGATTCTCGGCCAAGCAGCGGATCTTCTTGCGGGCGGCGATGACGCTGTCGTAATCGTTGATCGACAACCGGCCGAGCTCTATCATGACAAATACCTCAAAACGATACATGAAGCATCGTCGTCATTCTTGCCGAACCGCTCCAGCAGACCCTGGGCCATGGTGGCGGCGTCGCTTTTCAACAGATCGGAACAGTCCAGGGAATTGAAGTGAGGACGGAGGCCGTCGGAATACATGACCATGACGTCTCCCGGGAATATTTGCTGACGCTGCTGTTTGGGACTGGGCATCAGGTAACCGATGATCCCGTCGCGGGGGATGAAGGTAAAGCTGCTGGTGCCCAATGTTCTTACGGTAATGTTTCCCGTCCCGACATAATCTACGCAGCCCGTATCCATATCCAGACGGCATAAGGCCGCAACGGCGCCCTTGGTTCGTTTCAGGTGCTCGTGAAGTCCCTGCATCATCTCCAAAAGCGGGGCGCGAAAATGCCCTGCCAGGTATTCTTCGGCCAGGCAGGCGATTTCATAGGCTACGGGACCATGACCGAGGGCATCGACCAGGGCCAGGAAGCAGTTGCTTCCGTCCCTTCTGATCACGCCGGTATCACCGCATTCCGTTGTTTTCCCCGTCAGGGGCCGGAAGACGAAATGGCAGTCAACTTTCCCCATGGCTCCTCCACTTGCACGCCCGAATGTGCGTCCCCTGTCCCGGATGCGATGTGATCTCGAATTCATCCATGATCCTCTTGACACTGGGCAACCCCAGGCCGAGGCTCCCTTTCTGACTGGAATAGTGATCCTGCATCGCCAGCATCGTATCGGCGATCCCGGGACCCTCATCGGCGGCGACGATTTCCATGCCCGTGCGCCCTTTTTCCCGGAGTATCTTCAGATGCAATTCCCCCCGGCCGGCGTAACGGAGGATGTTGGTGGCAAGCTCCGACACCGCCGTGGCGATAAGCGCCTGACCGGTCTTGTTGAATCCCGCTTCTGCAGCAAGATCCCGCGTCTCCAGAACGGCGTGCTCCTTGTCCCAGATCTCGGTCACAACGATGCGCCTCTGCGAATTCCCGTTCCTATCCGTCCCTTGCGGCGAGATCATCAACGCTTTCCTCCTCCGGCCACGCTTCTGTATCCCCCTCAGGATTTTCGCCCTCCTCATGGTGCGGCGCCAGCGGGGAAAGATGCGCCATTCCCCTTTCCAACGACCGGAAGGCCACAATATCGTCCAGCGGGGCGTCCATGTCCACGAGAAATGAGACCACCCCCGGCTGAAAGCCCACAAATGCCGCTTTTGATCCGAGGAGCCTGACCATCAGGGCGGTTTCGGCAAGATGGGCGAAGGCGTGCGTGTCCAGGACGGCGACGCCGGTCATATCGAAAATAACGCCTTTTATTGCGCCGTGATGGACCCTGTTGAGAACAGCCTGCCGGACCCTCGTCAATGACTCGTCGTTGAGATCCCCCGACAGGGAAACGATGAGGCACCCCCGGAGCACACTCAGGGCGACTTCGGCGGTCAGAAGCGAATCGCCGCTCATGATCCGCTCCGCGCCGCCGCCCTGAAGGGGCGCACCTCACAGTTGATGAGCGTGAAGGCCTCCGCGAGGGCGTCGTTCAGGGTGGAATTGGTTTTCACGCCCATGTCGATTCCCAGGCTGACGATCGTCTGGGCCACGATCGGAGAGATTCCCGAAATGATGGCCTGGCAGCCCATGAGGCGCGTGGCTTTGACAATCTTGATCAGGTGATTGGCCACGGCGGTATCGACGGCCGGAACGCCCTGGATGTCGAGAATGGCAACCTTGCATGAGGTTTCGGCGATTTTGTTCAGCATGATGTCCATCATTTGCTGGGCCCGCATGGAATCCACCAGCCCGACAACCGGAAGAATGACGATGCCTTCCCACAACTTGATCGCCGGCGTGGAAATCTCGCTGATGGTGCGGGCCTGCTCCCGGAGCCGCTCCTCATACCGGACCCTTTCCGTGATATCGAGAACATACTCCAGCCCGCCGATGATCTTGCCGTCGGGGTCCCGTAAGGGGGCGGTATAATACTCGATGGGGATTTTCCGGCCCCTGATGTTGACCTCGTTTCGTGCCGAGTATGGCTTGCCGTCCGCTATGGCCTTTTTCATGCAGCAGTCGGGGGTGTTGCAATGCAAAGAGTTCATCATCAGGGAACATTGCCGGCCCCCGATCTCCTCCCATGACTTACCGAGGAGCTCCCGGCCGGCGGCGTTGAGAAAAATAATCTCCAAATCGGTGTTGACCGCCATCACCGGTGTGGGGAGCTGCTCCAGCACCTGTTCGGCCATAGAAAAAACCATGCCGCCGTTTTTTCTTTCCTCCATATTCGTTTATCCTCCTTTTTGATCGATCAGACCCTATTTATTCCACGATCTTGTACTTCGCCTCCTGACCCAGCCGGGTCAGGAGGGCGTTGATTTCCTCCTTGAGGGCGATCATCTTTTCCTCACGGTCGACGGTCAACTTGGTGAAGCGCTCCAGCTCTTCCATGCGGTGCTTCAAGTCTTCTTCCATGGCCTTCTGCTCCGAGATATCCACGAAGCTCTCCAGCAGATATTCCCGATCCCCCAGCAACACGGGCGCCACGGTCTTGAGGACGGGGATCTCCGCCCCCCCGGCGGTCAACAGAACGCGGTCGGCGTTGTCCACTTTCTGTCCCAGATCGATGATCGGACAGTCGTGAAGCTCCCGGGGACAGATGAACTTATGACAGGTACTGCCGATGATGTCCTCCCGGGCCAGCCCGATCATCCGGGCGGCGATGGGGTTGACATCCGTAATCGTCCTGGTTGCCGGGTCGATGATCACCGTCCCCACGCTGATGGCGTTCAGGATCGCCCGGCTCCTTTCCTCCGCCCTTTTCATCATTTCCCGGCTTTTTTCCAGCTCTTGGTGCTGGGCGAGGAGCAGTTCCTTCTGTTCCTCCAACTCGGCCTGGCGCGCGATGAGTTGCTGCTCCGATGCCGCCAGGGCCGCGGCCTGGGATCGGCTCTGCTCGAGAAGCTCCCTGGTCCGCAGGTTCCGCCGGAGGATCTCGATATTCAGGGCGGTGATCGGCATGAGGTTTTCCAGCAGCGTCCGCTGTGCCGCGGTAAAGGGCTGCAGGCTTGCCAGCTCGATCACGCCCAGGACCCGGTCCGATTGCAGCACCGGCCATAAAAGGATCTCGGCGGGGTAGAGCTGACCGCCGCCCCAGGTGACGCGGACCGGGCCCTGCTGCGGCGCGGTGATGTCCAGGGGCGTCCGTTCCCGGGCACACTGCCCGACCAGCCCCTGGCCGACGGCGAAGGGACCGGCCTCGTCTTTCTCCTCCGGTCGGCCGTAGCTGCCAATGGATTTCAGCAAACCGTCCTGTTCGTCCAGGATATAAAAGGCGCCATAGGAGATTCCCGTCAGGGGCGCCACTTCGTACAGAAAGACCTGCGCCAGGGCGGCCAGGGTTTCCGCTTTTTGCATTTCCGCGGCTATTTGCGAGAGTTGCGATTTTAGTTCCGCCCCGGTCCGGAGCTGATCGGCATACGCCTGCAGCTCCTTTGCCGCCTGCCCGCGCTCCCGCAGGGACCGTCGGAAGATATAGACCGCCATGAGGAAGCCGATGGCGATCAGGTCGGTCAGGGCGGTGAGGGCAATTCCGAAGGAGCGGTACATGCCGACCTCTGCCATGGGCCAGAGGAGATACACCGAGATGCCGTCATAGGGCGTCTGCTGCTGCGCCGCCAGATAGCGCTTCCCCTTGAATGCCGTTTCCGTTCCGGCGGTGATTTTCTTCGCCATGATGGGATCGAACGGCCCCGGACCGAACTGCTTGGAGGCCGCGATCTCCTTCCGGGTCGCTTCTTCCAGGGGCCAGAGGCTTTTCAGACGCGCTTCCGGCAGGGAGGACAGAAAGATGATCCCGTTGCGGTCCGCGAGAAACCAGAGGTATTGGTTGAGTTTCGTTTCGATGTCGTCGAGCTCCTTTTTTATGGCCACGACGCCGACGATGCGGCCTTCCTTGTCCTTTACGGGAGCGGCGGCAAAAAATCCCCGTTTCTTCGAGACGGTGCCGAAGGCGAAATACCGGCCTCTACCGCCTTTGACGGCTTCCCGGAAATAGGGACGAAAGGTGTAGTTCTGACCGACGAAGCTGTCTTTCTCGTTACGGTTCGAGGAGGTAATGGTGATTCCCGAGCGGTCGATGAGATAGCAGGCCGCCGCTTCCAAAGATTGGTGATAGCGGTCCAGGATGTTGTTCGCCTTGGCGATGTTTTCCGGGGTCCGGGCCTGCAGCACCGGCAGGGTCAGGGGCGATCCCGCCACGGCCGCGGCCGCGCCTTCGATTCGCTTCAATTCGTTGATCAGATGGAGGGAGATGATGAGGTTGGCGTCGGCGACGTTCTTCTTGACGGTCCGCGCCGCCAGTTCCGTCAGATAGCCCGTGAAGAACCAGCCCGCGGTCGTTATGACGAAAAGGAGGAGGGCGGCGAAAAGGACGAACCGGGATTTCATTGAACGCCATAGCTTCATGATCGCGCTCCTATGCGGTGTGCTCCCTGAGCAGCGTCAGGGCCTTTTCGAAGTCGTAATCCTTGGCGGCCTTCGCCACCGCCCGGAATCGGCTCATCCCCAAAAGCCCGCGGAGCAGTTCGCCGGCCTCGTCGAGATAATCCACCGCCTCGCTGTCGTCGTTGGCCAGGAGCCCGTCGAGCTTCTTGAGCGCCGCCGCCGCCTCCTCCCGATCCGCCGGCCCGGCTGCTTCTTTTGCCTGCTCCGGAACTGCCGGGGCCGCCGTCACCTCACGCAGACGGCCCACCAGGTCGACGTGGGCCTCCCCATAGGCAATCAGCAGCTTCTCCAGCTCCTCCCCCGGCAGCTTCTCCTTTATGCCCTTCTCCAGCCGGGCCGCCAGCTCCTGCAGCGCCGTCGCCCCGATGTTCCCGCTTACCCCCTTCGCCGTATGGGCCAGGCGCTCCGCCGTTTCCATGTCCCCGCTATCCAGACACCGCCGAATCTGCGCCGGCGCATCACCCTGGTTCGTGACGAACATCCGCAAGATGTTCAGATAAAAATCCTTTTTCCCCAAGACCCGCTTCAAACCCAGGGCCGTGTCCAAACCGGGGATCTCCGGCAATCCGTCGGGGGATTTCTTTCCGGTCGGCGGCGGTGCCGGTTCCGTCGCCGCGGGTGCTTTTTCACGGGCCGCAACCACCCCGGGGATCTGCTCACGATCTGTCTGAACATCAACCGCTTTGGCCTCCCCGGCAATCTCCGGCTCTGTCTTGGCCGGCCGCGGCCGGATCCACTTCACCAGCTTACCGAAAAGCTCGTCCGGGTCGATGGGCTTGCCGATATGGTCATTCATCCCCGCCTCCGTGCATCTCTGGACGTCGGCGGCCATGACGTTGGCCGTCATGGCGATAATGGGAATATCCCGGAAGGCTTCCTGCTTCCGGATCTCCACCGTGGCCGTCACGCCGTCCATGACGGGCATCTGCATATCCATGAGCACCACATCGTAGGGACGCCGGGCGATCATTTCCAGGGATTTCCGTCCGTCCTCCGCGATATCGACGACGAACCCCGCCTCGGTGAGGAGTTCTTTGGCGATCTGCTGGTTGAACTCGTTGTCCTCCACCAGCAGGATCACCGCCCCTTGCAGGGCGGCCAGTTCTCCCCTCAAGGGGGCCGTCTCTTCCTCCTGTTGCTGTTTGCCTGTCCGCTCTCCGCCCAGGACCTGCATGAGGGTATCGAACATCGTCGAGGAACTGACCGGTTTGATCAGCACATCTTCCAGTCCCGCCAGGGCGGCTTCCTTCAGGACCTCCTCGCGGCCGTAGGCCGTAACCATGATCATATGGGGCAAGGGAGAGATCCCCAGCCGGCGGATGGCCCTGGCCGTCTCGATGCCGTCCATTCCCGGCATCTGCCAGTCGAGGAGGACAACCTCGTAAGGTTCCCCGGCCGCGGCCGCCGCCTGGATTTCCTCCAGCGCCGCCTTTCCCGAGGCCACATCCTTCACGAGGAATGTCATTCCCGTCAGCATGTCGGAAAGGACTATCCGGCTCATCTCGTTGTCGTCCACGATCAGAATCCGGCGTCGCCGCAGGTCGGGATCGGGCATGAACCGCTTCGCCTTGGCCACGCCCTTGCCGAGGCGGGCCGTGAACCAGAAGGTGCTGCCTTGGCCGGGGGTGCTCTCCACGCCCACGTCGCCGCCCATGAGGTTGGCCAGCTTTTTGGAAATAGCCAGGCCCAGACCGGTGCCGCCGTACTTCCGGGAGGTTGAGGTGTCGGCCTGCTGGAAGGACTGGAACAGCTTCCCGATCTGCTCCGCCGTCAGGCCGATCCCCGTGTCCCGCACGCCGAAGCGCATCAGGACGTCGTGATCCGTTTCCTCCTCCACCTCCACGGAGATGACGATCTCCCCGTGCTCGGTGAACTTCACGGCGTTGTTGGAATAATTGACGAGGATCTGCCCCAGGCGCAGCGAATCGCCCACCAGATAATTGGGAGTCCCTTTCCCGATACGGAAGACCAGCTCCAGCCCTTTGGCCGTCGCCTTTTCCGATATGAGGTTGGAAACGTTCTCCAGGAGCTTCTCCAGTTCGAATTCCGACTGCTCCACCGCGAGCTTCCCCGCCTCGATCTTGGAGAAATCCAGGATATCGTTGATGATCCCCAGCAGATGGGTCCCCGACTGCTGGATCTTCCGGACATAGTCCCGCTGCTTTCCGTCCAGGTCCGTCTTCAGGGCCAGCGAAGAAAACCCGATGATGGCGTTCATGGGCGTCCGGATCTCGTGGCTCATGTTCGCCAGGAAATCCTGTTTGGCCTGGGAGGCCGCCTCCGCCGCCTCCTGCGCCACCTTCAGGTCCTCCATGATGTTCAGCATGGCCCGCCGCGCCCGGTTCACCTCATCGACCCTGCTTTGCAGATGCTCCTGCATTCGCTTTTGTTGGCTGATGTCCACCAGCCAACCGAGGATGCCGGTTTCGCCGTTGTACGTGATCGGCAGGAATGTCACCATGAAATGCAGGCGGTTTCCTTCCCTGCCCGGCAAGGTGATTTCATGGTTGCTCACGACGCCGTCTCTCCGGAGTATCTCCATGAGGGCCGTCCAGGTTTCCGGAGCCATGCGGATATTGTCTATAGGGTCGCCAAGCCGGATAGCGAGGGTTTGCAGAAAGGACTGGTTGGCAAAGCGGAGGATACCGCCGGTGGATATGCCGACGCAGATGGGGCTGCTGTCCAGCACGTGGCGCAGCATTTCTCTTTCCTTCCCTATTGCCTCCGTCAACTGCTTCCGCTCGGTAATGTCCTCCTTCACCGCGACAAAATGAGAGATGACGCCATCCGTCCTTTTGATGGGCGATATATTGGTGGCCTCCCAGAACAGACCGCCGTTTTTCCTCCGGTTGCAAAGCTCTCCCCGCCACTGTCTGCCGGAAAGAATCGCTTCCCACATCTCCCGATAGAACGTGTCCGTATGCTTCCCGGATTTGAGGATCCGGGGATTCTGTCCAACCGCTTCTTCATATCCGTAACCGGTGATCTCCGAGAATTTGGGATTGACGTATTCGATCTTTCCCGTTCTGTCGGTAATCAATACCGACATGGGACTCTGCGTTACGGCCATGCTCAATTTGTTCAGTTCCAGGGCCCTGGACTCCAACTCCCGGTTCTTCTCCTGCATCAGCGCCATCAGCTCCTCACGGGATAGGCGGGCCAGCAGCTCCCGCTGCGCCTGGATCAAGGAGGGGTCGGAAATCCGGCGGGGATCGGGGAGGTTTCTGAAAGCGGAGATCAGTTGGCCGCCGGCCGTTTTTTGGTATTGGACCCGATGGAAAATCCGTTCCAGACCGCCGGGGGGAGATATTTCTTCCGCGCTGTAAAATGTCATCATCAGGGCCGGTGTAATCTCCGTCGCGATGCCCACCTCGATGCTCATTTCCTTTCCGCCGCGGCAGCCGATATACCCCAGCTCGGAGACGATCGAGGCCAGACGGGTGGCGTGGATGGCGTCATAGGCCAGATTCTCGGCCAAGCAGCGGATCTTCTTGCGGGCGGCGATGACGCTGTCGTAATCGTTGATCGACAACCGGCCGAGCTCTATCATGACAAATACCTCAAAACGATACATGAAGCATCGTCGTCATTCTTGCCGAACCGCTCCAGCAGACCCTGGGCCATGGTGGCGGCGTCGCTTTTCAACAGATCGGAACAGTCCAGGGAATTGAAGTGAGGACGGAGGCCGTCGGAATACATGACCATGACGTCTCCCGGGAATATTTGCTGACGCTGCTGTTTGGGACTGGGCATCAGGTAACCGATGATCCCGTCGCGGGGGATGAAGGTAAAGCTGCTGGTGCCCAATGTTCTTACGGTAATGTTTCCCGTCCCGACATAATCTACGCAGCCCGTATCCATATCCAGACGGCATAAGGCCGCAACGGCGCCCTTGGTTCGTTTCAGGTGCTCGTGAAGTCCCTGCATCATCTCCAAAAGCGGGGCGCGAAAATGCCCTGCCAGGTATTCTTCGGCCAGGCAGGCGATTTCATAGGCTACGGGACCATGACCGAGGGCATCGACCAGGGCCAGGAAGCAGTTGCTTCCGTCCCTTCTGATCACGCCGGTATCACCGCATTCCGTTGTTTTCCCCGTCAGGGGCCGGAAGACGAAATGGCAGTCAACTTTCCCCATGGCTCCTCCACTTGCACGCCCGAATGTGCGTCCCCTGTCCCGGATGCGATGTGATCTCGAATTCATCCATGATCCTCTTGACACTGGGCAACCCCAGGCCGAGGCTCCCTTTCTGACTGGAATAGTGATCCTGCATCGCCAGCATCGTATCGGCGATCCCGGGACCCTCATCGGCGGCGACGATTTCCATGCCCGTGCGCCCTTTTTCCCGGAGTATCTTCAGATGCAATTCCCCCCGGCCGGCGTAACGGAGGATGTTGGTGGCAAGCTCCGACACCGCCGTGGCGATAAGCGCCTGACCGGTCTTGTTGAATCCCGCTTCTGCAGCAAGATCCCGCGTCTCCAGAACGGCGTGCTCCTTGTCCCAGATCTCGGTCACAACGATGCGCCTCTGCGAATTCCCGTTCCTATCCGTCCCTTGCGGCGAGATCATCAACGCTTTCCTCCTCCGGCCACGCTTCTGTATCCCCCTCAGGATTTTCGCCCTCCTCATGGTGCGGCGCCAGCGGGGAAAGATGCGCCATTCCCCTTTCCAACGACCGGAAGGCCACAATATCGTCCAGCGGGGCGTCCATGTCCACGAGAAATGAGACCACCCCCGGCTGAAAGCCCACAAATGCCGCTTTTGATCCGAGGAGCCTGACCATCAGGGCGGTTTCGGCAAGATGGGCGAAGGCGTGCGTGTCCAGGACGGCGACGCCGGTCATATCGAAAATAACGCCTTTTATTGCGCCGTGATGGACCCTGTTGAGAACAGCCTGCCGGACCCTCGTCAATGACTCGTCGTTGAGATCCCCCGACAGGGAAACGATGAGGCACCCCCGGAGCACACTCAGGGCGACTTCGGCGGTCAGAAGCGAATCGCCGCTCATGATCCGCTCCGCGCCGCCGCCCTGAAGGGGCGCACCTCACAGTTGATGAGCGTGAAGGCCTCCGCGAGGGCGTCGTTCAGGGTGGAATTGGTTTTCACGCCCATGTCGATTCCCAGGCTGACGATCGTCTGGGCCACGATCGGAGAGATTCCCGAAATGATGGCCTGGCAGCCCATGAGGCGCGTGGCTTTGACAATCTTGATCAGGTGATTGGCCACGGCGGTATCGACGGCCGGAACGCCCTGGATGTCGAGAATGGCAACCTTGCATGAGGTTTCGGCGATTTTGTTCAGCATGATGTCCATCATTTGCTGGGCCCGCATGGAATCCACCAGCCCGACAACCGGAAGAATGACGATGCCTTCCCACAACTTGATCGCCGGCGTGGAAATCTCGCTGATGGTGCGGGCCTGCTCCCGGAGCCGCTCCTCATACCGGACCCTTTCCGTGATATCGAGAACATACTCCAGCCCGCCGATGATCTTGCCGTCGGGGTCCCGTAAGGGGGCGGTATAATACTCGATGGGGATTTTCCGGCCCCTGATGTTGACCTCGTTTCGTGCCGAGTATGGCTTGCCGTCCGCTATGGCCTTTTTCATGCAGCAGTCGGGGGTGTTGCAATGCAAAGAGTTCATCATCAGGGAACATTGCCGGCCCCCGATCTCCTCCCATGACTTACCGAGGAGCTCCCGGCCGGCGGCGTTGAGAAAAATAATCTCCAAATCGGTGTTGACCGCCATCACCGGTGTGGGGAGCTGCTCCAGCACCTGTTCGGCCATAGAAAAAACCATGCCGCCGTTTTTTCTTTCCTCCATATTCGTTTATCCTCCTTTTTGATCGATCAGACCCTATTTATTCCACGATCTTGTACTTCGCCTCCTGACCCAGCCGGGTCAGGAGGGCGTTGATTTCCTCCTTGAGGGCGATCATCTTTTCCTCACGGTCGACGGTCAACTTGGTGAAGCGCTCCAGCTCTTCCATGCGGTGCTTCAAGTCTTCTTCCATGGCCTTCTGCTCCGAGATATCCACGAAGCTCTCCAGCAGATATTCCCGATCCCCCAGCAACACGGGCGCCACGGTCTTGAGGACGGGGATCTCCGCCCCCCCGGCGGTCAACAGAACGCGGTCGGCGTTGTCCACTTTCTGTCCCAGATCGATGATCGGACAGTCGTGAAGCTCCCGGGGACAGATGAACTTATGACAGGTACTGCCGATGATGTCCTCCCGGGCCAGCCCGATCATCCGGGCGGCGATGGGGTTGACATCCGTAATCGTCCTGGTTGCCGGGTCGATGATCACCGTCCCCACGCTGATGGCGTTCAGGATCGCCCGGCTCCTTTCCTCCGCCCTTTTCATCATTTCCCGGCTTTTTTCCAGCTCTTGGTGCTGGGCGAGGAGCAGTTCCTTCTGTTCCTCCAACTCGGCCTGGCGCGCGATGAGTTGCTGCTCCGATGCCGCCAGGGCCGCGGCCTGGGATCGGCTCTGCTCGAGAAGCTCCCTGGTCCGCAGGTTCCGCCGGAGGATCTCGATATTCAGGGCGGTGATCGGCATGAGGTTTTCCAGCAGCGTCCGCTGTGCCGCGGTAAAGGGCTGCAGGCTTGCCAGCTCGATCACGCCCAGGACCCGGTCCGATTGCAGCACCGGCCATAAAAGGATCTCGGCGGGGTAGAGCTGACCGCCGCCCCAGGTGACGCGGACCGGGCCCTGCTGCGGCGCGGTGATGTCCAGGGGCGTCCGTTCCCGGGCACACTGCCCGACCAGCCCCTGGCCGACGGCGAAGGGACCGGCCTCGTCTTTCTCCTCCGGTCGGCCGTAGCTGCCAATGGATTTCAGCAAACCGTCCTGTTCGTCCAGGATATAAAAGGCGCCATAGGAGATTCCCGTCAGGGGCGCCACTTCGTACAGAAAGACCTGCGCCAGGGCGGCCAGGGTTTCCGCTTTTTGCATTTCCGCGGCTATTTGCGAGAGTTGCGATTTTAGTTCCGCCCCGGTCCGGAGCTGATCGGCATACGCCTGCAGCTCCTTTGCCGCCTGCCCGCGCTCCCGCAGGGACCGTCGGAAGATATAGACCGCCATGAGGAAGCCGATGGCGATCAGGTCGGTCAGGGCGGTGAGGGCAATTCCGAAGGAGCGGTACATGCCGACCTCTGCCATGGGCCAGAGGAGATACACCGAGATGCCGTCATAGGGCGTCTGCTGCTGCGCCGCCAGATAGCGCTTCCCCTTGAATGCCGTTTCCGTTCCGGCGGTGATTTTCTTCGCCATGATGGGATCGAACGGCCCCGGACCGAACTGCTTGGAGGCCGCGATCTCCTTCCGGGTCGCTTCTTCCAGGGGCCAGAGGCTTTTCAGACGCGCTTCCGGCAGGGAGGACAGAAAGATGATCCCGTTGCGGTCCGCGAGAAACCAGAGGTATTGGTTGAGTTTCGTTTCGATGTCGTCGAGCTCCTTTTTTATGGCCACGACGCCGACGATGCGGCCTTCCTTGTCCTTTACGGGAGCGGCGGCAAAAAATCCCCGTTTCTTCGAGACGGTGCCGAAGGCGAAATACCGGCCTCTACCGCCTTTGACGGCTTCCCGGAAATAGGGACGAAAGGTGTAGTTCTGACCGACGAAGCTGTCTTTCTCGTTACGGTTCGAGGAGGTAATGGTGATTCCCGAGCGGTCGATGAGATAGCAGGCCGCCGCTTCCAAAGATTGGTGATAGCGGTCCAGGATGTTGTTCGCCTTGGCGATGTTTTCCGGGGTCCGGGCCTGCAGCACCGGCAGGGTCAGGGGCGATCCCGCCACGGCCGCGGCCGCGCCTTCGATTCGCTTCAATTCGTTGATCAGATGGAGGGAGATGATGAGGTTGGCGTCGGCGACGTTCTTCTTGACGGTCCGCGCCGCCAGTTCCGTCAGATAGCCCGTGAAGAACCAGCCCGCGGTCGTTATGACGAAAAGGAGGAGGGCGGCGAAAAGGACGAACCGGGATTTCATTGAACGCCATAGCTTCATGATCGCGCTCCTATGCGGTGTGCTCCCTGAGCAGCGTCAGGGCCTTTTCGAAGTCGTAATCCTTGGCGGCCTTCGCCACCGCCCGGAATCGGCTCATCCCCAAAAGCCCGCGGAGCAGTTCGCCGGCCTCGTCGAGATAATCCACCGCCTCGCTGTCGTCGTTGGCCAGGAGCCCGTCGAGCTTCTTGAGCGCCGCCGCCGCCTCCTCCCGATCCGCCGGCCCGGCTGCTTCTTTTGCCTGCTCCGGAACTGCCGGGGCCGCCGTCACCTCACGCAGACGGCCCACCAGGTCGACGTGGGCCTCCCCATAGGCAATCAGCAGCTTCTCCAGCTCCTCCCCCGGCAGCTTCTCCTTTATGCCCTTCTCCAGCCGGGCCGCCAGCTCCTGCAGCGCCGTCGCCCCGATGTTCCCGCTTACCCCCTTCGCCGTATGGGCCAGGCGCTCCGCCGTTTCCATGTCCCCGCTATCCAGACACCGCCGAATCTGCGCCGGCGCATCACCCTGGTTCGTGACGAACATCCGCAAGATGTTCAGATAAAAATCCTTTTTCCCCAAGACCCGCTTCAAACCCAGGGCCGTGTCCAAACCGGGGATCTCCGGCAATCCGTCGGGGGATTTCTTTCCGGTCGGCGGCGGTGCCGGTTCCGTCGCCGCGGGTGCTTTTTCACGGGCCGCAACCACCCCGGGGATCTGCTCACGATCTGTCTGAACATCAACCGCTTTGGCCTCCCCGGCAATCTCCGGCTCTGTCTTGGCCGGCCGCGGCCGGATCCACTTCACCAGCTTACCGAAAAGCTCGTCCGGGTCGATGGGCTTGCCGATATGGTCATTCATCCCCGCCTCCGTGCATCTCTGGACGTCGGCGGCCATGACGTTGGCCGTCATGGCGATAATGGGAATATCCCGGAAGGCTTCCTGCTTCCGGATCTCCACCGTGGCCGTCACGCCGTCCATGACGGGCATCTGCATATCCATGAGCACCACATCGTAGGGACGCCGGGCGATCATTTCCAGGGATTTCCGTCCGTCCTCCGCGATATCGACGACGAACCCCGCCTCGGTGAGGAGTTCTTTGGCGATCTGCTGGTTGAACTCGTTGTCCTCCACCAGCAGGATCACCGCCCCTTGCAGGGCGGCCAGTTCTCCCCTCAAGGGGGCCGTCTCTTCCTCCTGTTGCTGTTTGCCTGTCCGCTCTCCGCCCAGGACCTGCATGAGGGTATCGAACATCGTCGAGGAACTGACCGGTTTGATCAGCACATCTTCCAGTCCCGCCAGGGCGGCTTCCTTCAGGACCTCCTCGCGGCCGTAGGCCGTAACCATGATCATATGGGGCAAGGGAGAGATCCCCAGCCGGCGGATGGCCCTGGCCGTCTCGATGCCGTCCATTCCCGGCATCTGCCAGTCGAGGAGGACAACCTCGTAAGGTTCCCCGGCCGCGGCCGCCGCCTGGATTTCCTCCAGCGCCGCCTTTCCCGAGGCCACATCCTTCACGAGGAATGTCATTCCCGTCAGCATGTCGGAAAGGACTATCCGGCTCATCTCGTTGTCGTCCACGATCAGAATCCGGCGTCGCCGCAGGTCGGGATCGGGCATGAACCGCTTCGCCTTGGCCACGCCCTTGCCGAGGCGGGCCGTGAACCAGAAGGTGCTGCCTTGGCCGGGGGTGCTCTCCACGCCCACGTCGCCGCCCATGAGGTTGGCCAGCTTTTTGGAAATAGCCAGGCCCAGACCGGTGCCGCCGTACTTCCGGGAGGTTGAGGTGTCGGCCTGCTGGAAGGACTGGAACAGCTTCCCGATCTGCTCCGCCGTCAGGCCGATCCCCGTGTCCCGCACGCCGAAGCGCATCAGGACGTCGTGATCCGTTTCCTCCTCCACCTCCACGGAGATGACGATCTCCCCGTGCTCGGTGAACTTCACGGCGTTGTTGGAATAATTGACGAGGATCTGCCCCAGGCGCAGCGAATCGCCCACCAGATAATTGGGAGTCCCTTTCCCGATACGGAAGACCAGCTCCAGCCCTTTGGCCGTCGCCTTTTCCGATATGAGGTTGGAAACGTTCTCCAGGAGCTTCTCCAGTTCGAATTCCGACTGCTCCACCGCGAGCTTCCCCGCCTCGATCTTGGAGAAATCCAGGATATCGTTGATGATCCCCAGCAGATGGGTCCCCGACTGCTGGATCTTCCGGACATAGTCCCGCTGCTTTCCGTCCAGGTCCGTCTTCAGGGCCAGCGAAGAAAACCCGATGATGGCGTTCATGGGCGTCCGGATCTCATGGCTCATGTTGGCCAGAAAGTCCGCCTTCGCCCGGGAGGCCGCCTCGGCAACCTCCTTGGCCTCCCGGATGGCGTCTTCAGCGGCCTTGCGCTCCGTGATGTCGAGCAGGAAGCCCATCACTCCCTGCCGGCCCTCGTGAACGAAGGGCATGAACGTCACGAGAAAGTCCCTGAGCTGGCCCCCCCGGCCGATCAGTTGCATTTCCCGGTGGCGCACGGAACCGTGCTCCTTGAGCTCCGCAACCATGTTGTCTCGATCTTCCGGATGCACATAGATGGAAACCGCCGGATCGCCTTCCTTCAAATCGAACATCTCGACGAAAGCCGGGTTGGTATAATGGAAGATGCCGCCCACCGTGAACGCCGTCCCTACGGGGCTGTGATCGAGGATATTTTGAAACGCCTGGCGCTGATCGGCGATGGCCTTCTCCGCCGCCTTCCGTTCCGTAATATCGTGGATATTTGTGAGCAGATGCGGCATGCCCTTCAGGGTAATCTTCATGAGGGTAATTTCACACGGGAACTCCGTTCCGTCGGTGCGTCTGTGTATCCAATCGAAACGCAGCGGCGTACCCATCTGCATGGCGGTCGAGATATATTCTTTAGCGGCGGCTTCTGATGGCCGCCCATCGGACTGGCAGGGGGGAGAAAGCTCAACCGGTCCGCACTTGATCAGATCGTCAATGCCGGCGAAGCCGAACATCGCCGCCGCGGTCTGATTGGCATGGATGAATCCCCCCTCCGGGGCGAGGATCAGCAGACCGTCGGTTGCGCTGTTGAAGTAGGCGTTGATGTATTCCTGGGCTTCCTTACGCTCCGTGATGTCCCGGAACGAGACCACCGTCCCGATGACCTCGCCGTTTCTTCGCATGGGGGTGGTCGTGTATTCGACGGGAAATGACACCCCGTCCTTGCGCCAGAGCACCTCGTTGTCCACCGTGCGGGCGATGCCGTCCTTGGAGGTCAAAAACATGGGACACTGCAAATGCGAGAATTTCGTGCCGTCGGGATAGGCGTAGTGAACCTCGGCATGCATAAGTTTGCCGAGCAGTTCTTCTTCCTTATAGCCGAGCATCGAGCACGCGGCGGGGTTGACGAAGGTTACCCGGCCGTCTTTGTCGATGCCGAAGATTCCCTCGCCGATGGCGCTAAGGAGCAGGCGACTCCGCTCCTCGGCCTGGGTGATGAGCTCTTGCTGCCGCTCCAGCTCGTCGCGGCGGACCTTGAGTTGCTGCTCCGAAACGGCCAGGGCCAGGGTCTGCTCCCGGCTCTGTTCGAGGAGGCGACGCGTTTCGATGTTGCCGGCCAGGATCTCCAGGTTCATGGCCACGACTGGCAAAAGCGTCTCCAGGATCTCTTGCTGCTCCGCGGAAAATTCCTGCAAAGATCCCAGCTCGAGGACGCCCGCGACCTCGTTGTCGTTCATGATGGGCATGATCAGCAGCGACTTGACCTGAAGCGTGCCCAGACCGACCGAAGCGCCGATTTGTTCCTCCGGCGACAGGGAAAGCCGGATCGTCCTCTTGTCCAGAGCCGCCTGACCGACCAGTCCCTGCCCCCAGGCAAAGCGGCCGTGATGCAGGTTTTCGTCACAGGCGTAACCTCCCGCCCGCTCCAGAGAAGTACGGGTTTCATCGCTGAGATAAAAAGCACCGTAAACCAGGCCCAGCAGCGCGGCCAGCCTGGAGGTGAGGACGTTGCCGAACTCGGCGAAGGACGTGCACTTCTGCAATGCCTGGGCCACCTCCGCGGAGACGGTCTTGGTGCGTGTGGATACGGCCTGCTCCCGGGCCACATGGCGCAATTTTTCCAGGGCCCTTCCCATATCCCCCAATTCGTTCGGCATCTCCCGTCCCGGGGCTTCCTGGTCGAGGCGACCGGCGGAGATTTCCCGGATACTGTGGCGTAGCAGATCGAGAGGCCGGTTGATCGATATGAGGGTCAGCAGGCTCAGAACCACCGCCGCGGCAATGACGGCGATGCTGACGATCAGCAGCAGACTGTGGATCGATTTCCCGGCGGCTGACGATTGTTCTATCTCTTCCCCGGCTTCCGCTTTTTTCAGGGCGATGAGACTGTTCAAATCCGATCTGGTCTGGGCGAAAACCGGCCGCAGGACTTCATATTGACGGAAAAATTTTTTGAACAACACTTTTTGAACGGCAGGATCGGTGTTCTTGCTCAATTCCTGAAGCGTCTGATTGATATCGGCGTCGGTCTTTTTTACATCTTCCCAACCTGCCTGAAGCCGGTTCCATAAGTCCGTCTCTTCCCTGCTTGCCCTCGGAACGGCGCTGTAAGCCGTCCAGCTTTTTTCGATTTTATTCCACAACTCTGCTTTCCGTTTGACGATGTCCGCAAAGCGCTCCTGAGCCTGATCGTTGTTTTCCCAAATGGCCGTTTCTAAGGTGGTGCGGTTGAGGATGGCCCTCGTTTCACTGATCGTCTGGAGCTCGGTGATGGCCGGCAGGAGGTTCTTGGTGATCTTGTTGATCGTATCGGTATGGTTCTTGACGGCCAGACCGCCGATCAGGGCGATCATCATGACGGACGCGACCATAACGGCCGCGAGGATCAGTATCCTTGCCTTGATGGTGAGATTATTCATGATCTCGGCGCTCCTTGGTTGGTATGTTGCAAAGGATGGGTTACGATCGCTTCCGGGGGTGTTACATCAAGGATGCGGCGTGGAACTTGGCCGATTCCTGAGGTCGCTGCTGAAAAAGCCTCGGTCCCTCTTTATTGCTTGGCCGGCGTATGGCGAAGATCAAATTGCGACACGCTTCACTATACGGAGATCTTGGCGATAAGTCAATTACTTACGACTTAAAAACATTCATGCCCCGTGGCACACCACGAGGCATGAAAATTACGTATTCATAAGGTCCAAATACGCGGGTAAAGCGCCTGATCCTCCGCTATGGCGACGTACGCAAAAGTACTTTTCGTGCCTCGGGATTCGCGCGTCGTGCCTCGGGAACTTTTGCTTTGTCGTCCCCCTGTGATTTGCCGTGAAAGGATCATCACGGCTTGCCGTCACGAAGAAGAACGGAAAATGTCAACGGAAACATTTTCACTAACGGCATTCGCGGATGCCGCCCCGGCATGAAAGTTTGTGCCTGCCCGTGGGCGTGGGGAGTCATTTCTTGCGGAAGCGGGCATAGTCGGGCGGCCGCTTTTCCATGAAGGCGGTCTTGCCTTCCAGGGATTCGTCCGTCTCGTAGAACATGCTCAGGCCGCCCACCCCCAGGTTGGAGATGCCCATCACCCCGTCCGTCTCGCCGTGGAAGGCGTACTTGAGCATCTTCAGGGCGGTGGGGCTCTTCTCCAGGAGTTCCCGGCACCATTTTTCCACCTCGGCGTCGAGCCGGTCCGGGGGGACGACGGCGTTGACCAGCCCCATTTCCAGGGCCTCCCGGGCGGTGTAACGCCGGCACAGATACCAGATTTCCTTGGCTTTTTTCATGCCCACGGCCCGGACGAGGTCGCCGGTGCCGTAGCCGGGATCGAAACTTCCCACCCGGGGGCCCGCCTGGCCGAACTGGGCGGTCTCGGAGGCGATGGAGAGGTCGCAGACCACCTGGAAGACGTTGCCCCCGCCGATGGCGAAGCCGTTGACCCGGGCGATGACCGGCTTGGGAATGGTGCGGATGAGGAGCGATACCTGCTGCCAGCCCACCTCCAGGGGGAGGGCGGCCACGGTGCCGCCGTAACCGCCTTTTTCCCGGAGCGACTGGTCGCCGCCGGTGCAGAAGGCCCTGTCGCCCGCGCCGGTGAGGACCACCACCCCCACTTCCGTGTCCACCCAGGCGTCCGTGAAGGCCCGGGTGAGTTCATAGATCGTCACCGGTGTGCAGGCGTTGTACTTCTCCGGCCGGTTGATGGTGACCGTGGCGATCCCGTCCTTCTTTTCGTAAATGATTTCCTTGAATTCCACCCTTCACCTCCGCCGATGTTCCCAAACCGTTTTTTTGGGTTTGGAAAGATTAAGGATACCGACGCTCACTCCGTCTCTTCCCGGGGGAGCATCTCCTCGGGCTTGATCTGTCCGGCCTCCACGGGCACGGCCCCGGGGGGCGTGGTTCCCTCCAGGAAACTCTCATAGATGGTCCCCGGCCCGGAGCCGGGCACCCCGGTTTTCGGGTTCACCTTGACGAAGACGATCCCCTCCGGCACGGGGAAGGTTTCGACGGGTTGTCCGGCGAGGGCCTGGGACATGAAGTAAAGCCAGATCGGGGCCGCCGCCCGTCCGCCCACTTCCTGATGGCCCAGGGACCGCTCCTGGTCGAAGCCCACCCAGACCCCGGTGATCAGCGAGGGGGTGAAGCCGAGAAACCAGGCGTCCCGCACGTCGTTGGTCGTGCCGGTCTTTCCCGCCACGGGCCGGCCGATGCTCTTCACCCGCCGTCCCGTGCCGCTTTCCACCACGTCCTGCATGATATAAGTGGAAATGAAGGCGATGCGCGGGTCGATCACCTGTTCCACCTTCGGCTGGTTCTCCTCGAAGACGTGACCGGTGCGATCCACAATCCGGGTGATGAAGTAGGGCGTCGTCCGCCGGCCCTGGTTGGCCAGGACGCCGTAGGCCCGGACCATCTCCAGGAGCGTGACGCCGGAGCTGCCCAGGGCCAGGGAAAGATTCCTGCTTAAGGGTGAGGTGATCCCCATGACGTTGGCGTAGGAGGCGGCGTAATCCACGCCGATTTCCTGAAGCACCTTGATGGTGATGACGTTCCGGGATTGGACGATGGCGTTGCGCAGGGTCGTGGGGCCGTGGAATTTCCCGTCGAAGTTCTTTGGCTGCCACACCCCGTCCGGCTGGGAGGGATCGGGGAAGGAAAGCGGGGCGTCCACAAAGCGCGTGGAAGGCGTCAAGCCCTTGTCGAAGGCGGCGGTATAGATGAAAGGCTTGAACGCCGATCCCGGCTGGCGGCGGGACTGAGTCGCCCGGTTGAACTCGCTTTTGGAGAATTCCCGGCCGCCGACCAGGGCCTTCACGGCGCCGGTACGCACATCCATGGACAGGAGCGCCCCCTGCACCACGCCGGTCTCGTATCCCTGACGCTCTTCCAGCTCCCGCAAACCCCGCTCCACGGCATCCCGGGCCGCCTTTTGCGCGGCGATGTTCAGGGTGGTGTAAACCTCCAGCCCCTCCTTGTAGAGGACGTCGCTGCCGTATTTCTCCACGATGTACCGCCGGATGTGTTCGATGAAATAGGGGGCGATCTTCTCCTTGGGACGGACGGAGCGGAGTGTCAACGGCGTTGCCAGGGCCTTTTCCCGGTCCGCCCGGGTGATGTAGCCGTCTTCCACCATACGTTCGAGGACATAGATCTGACGCTGCCGGGCCCGGTCGCTGTGGGTGAAGGGGGAGTAGGTGCTGGGGGCCTTGGGGAGTCCGGCCAGCATGGCCGCTTCGGGCAGGGTCAGGTAGCGGGCGCTCTTTCCGAAATATCCCTGGGCCGCCGCCTCGACCCCGTAGGTGCCGTGGCCGAGATAGATATGGTTCAGATAGAGATTGAGGATCTCGTCCTTCGTCAGGTAACGGTCGATCTTGTAAGCCAGGATGGCCTCCTTGATCTTGCGGACATAGCTCTTCTCCGGCGACAGATAGAGGGATTTGGCCACCTGCTGGGTGATGGTGCTCCCGCCCTGGACAATACGCCCCGCCTGGATATTCTTGAAGAAGGCACGGAAAATACCTTGAAAATCCAAACCTTTATGTTCGTAGAATCGTGAATCCTCGGCGGCGACGAAGGCCTGGATGACGTATTTCGGCAGTTCGGCGATCCTGATGATCTTCCGGTCTTCCAGAAAGAACTCGTCGATGAGTTCGTTGTTGTCGGCGTAGACCCGGGTGGCGATGCTGGGCCGATAGTCCTTGAGGGTGTCCACGTCGGGCAGTTCGCCCAGGAAAAAATAGAGCAGATAACCGGAGATCGCGAGGATCATGACGACCGCCAGGCCGACGGCGATGGTCAGCAGGCTGGCGAACCCCCGGCGGTCGGGCGGGTGTTCAATCGCCATCGGCACCTCCCGCTTCCTCTTTTTCGTTCCTTCCATTCCCCTCCCCGTCCCTCCGGTCCCCGTCCTTCTTCTTCCCTGCGTAGCGGGCGACAACGATGCTGATTTCATAGAGGAACATCAGCGGTATGGCCATGAGGATCTGGCTGAAGGCGTCCGGGGAAGGGGTCAGGACGGCGGCGGCGATGAAGATCATCAGGATGGCATAACGGCGATAACGGGAGAGGAGGGGGGCGTTGACGATGCCGATCTTGGTGAGAAAAAAGATGAATACCGGCAGTTCAAAGGAGATCCCGAAGGCCAGCAGAAACTTCATGGTAAAGGACAGATACTCCCGGAAGGAGATCATGGGCTTCAAGAAGTCCGTGGAAAAGGCGACAAAGAACTCGAAGGCCGTGGGCAGGACCAGAAAATATCCGAACACGATGCCGCCGATGAACAGAAAACTGGAGACCGCGACGAAGGGCACGACGTATTTTTTTTCCCGTTCGTAAAGGCCGGGGGAGACGAACTTCCAGATCTGGTAGAGGGTGTAGGGGCTGGTGATGACCAGGGAGGCGAAAAAGGCGATCTTCATGTAGATGAAAAACGCCTCCGGCAGCCCGGTAAAGATCATGTGACTGTTTTTCGGCAGGACCTCGGTGAGCGGTCTCGTGATGATCCGGAAGAGCCCCTCTTTGAAGTAGTAGCAGGCGAAGAATCCCAGACCCACGGCGATGAGGATCCGGTAGAGACGGCTCCGCAACTCCGCCAGATGGCTGGTCAACGGTAGTTTTTCGTCCTCGGCTCGATCCATGGGGATAGTTATGTCAAAGGTTTGTTTTCAGGATTGATTCTTGGGGGTGGTTGCTCTGTCTTGTTCCTCCCCCTTGCCGTATAGGAGGGAATCCTTCAACCCTTCGACATCTTTCTTGATTTCCTCGGGTTTGAGGGTGTCTTTGATGGATTCCGTGACGTCTTCCGTGGCCCGGCGGAATTCCTGGAGGCCTTTCCCCAGGGATTTCGCCAGCCCCGGCAGTTTTTCCGGGCCCACGACCAGGAGGGCGACGACGGCAATGACGATAAGTTCCGGCAGACCGATTCCAAACATGAGCGACTTTATATAGCGCCTCCCGAGGCCTTGTCAATGGCAAATATTTTTGCACTTCCGGGGGTTTTGTGATAGAAGGGGTCTGCTTTCTCCACGATATGGTTCCGGAGCCGCCGGGTGAGAAAGCGGCATTTATTCCGGGGAGCGGTTCATGTCCAACAGAACGGGGGTTGTGGTCGATGAGCGGTACCTGCGCCACGGGGAGGGGTATTATCATCCCGAGTCCCCCCGCCGCCTGGAGGCGGTGTATGCCATGCTGGAGAAACCGGATATGGCGGGGAAATATGTCGCCATCCCCCCCCGGTACGCCACCCACGAAGAGATCGGTCTGGTCCACTCACAATTCTACATCGGTGTTGTGGCCGGTACGGCGGGGAAGAAGTATTTTTCCCTCGATGCCGATACCCAGACCTCCCCTGAATCCTACGATACGGCCAAACTCGCCGTCGGCGGGGTGCTGAACGCCGTCGATGCGGTCATGACGGGGGCGGTGGATAACGCCTTCGCCTTTGTCCGCCCCCCGGGGCACCATGCCGCCAAGGAACGGGGGGCGGGATTCTGCCTGTTCAACAACGTGGCCATCGCGGCCCGCTACGCCCTGGCAAGATACGGCCTGCAGCGGATCCTCATCGCCGACTGGGACCTTCATCACGGCGACGGCACCCAGGAGACATTCTATCGGGATCAAAGGGTCCTCTATTTCTCCACCCACCAGTATCCCGCCTATCCCGGTTCGGGGACCATTACGGAAACGGGGCAGGGGGCCGGGGAGGGGTACACCGTCAATGTCCCCCTGAAGGCCCGGACCGACGACGCCCTCCACGTGAAGGCCTTCCGCGGCGTCCTGCAGCCGGTGGCCATGAAGTTCCGGCCGGAGCTGATCCTCCTGTCGGCGGGATTCGACAGCTATTTTCAGGACCCCTTAGGCGACATGCGGGTGACGCCCAAGGGTTATGTGTATATGACGAGAATAATTATGGATATCGCCGGGGCCTGTTGCGGGGGCCGCCTCGTGGCGGTGTTGGAGGGGGGCTACAATATCGACGGTCTTACGGAATCGGTGCGGGCGGTGCTCCGGGAGATGCGGGGCGAAACCCATGCCGCGGAGGACGATCTCTACCGTATGGAGTACGAGGCCGATCAGGGGAAGGATCAGATCCTGAGGCGGGTGGCCGACCAGCTCAACCCCTACTGGCAGGTATTTTAGCAATAAATGAAAATGGGGACGGTGCTGATTTTCCGTCCTTGGGGAAAAAAGAACCGGCACCAAAATTCACGTTAAGGGAAAGGATTTGCTGCTGTGAAGATCACCAGAGAAGAAGTCGCCCATGTGGCCCATCTGGCGCGCCTGACCTTCCGGGAGGAGGAGATGGACAAGTTCACCTCGCAGTTGAACGACATCCTCCTGTATATGGACAAACTCAACGCCGTGGACACCACGGGGGTGGAGCCCATGACCCACGCCACGGTCCTGCACAACGCCTTCCGGGAGGATGAGGTAAAACCGTCCCTTCCCAACGAGCAGTCGCTGGCCAATGCCCCGGACCCCCGGGGGGAATTCTTCCGGGTTCCCAAAGTTATTGAATGATAAAGAGGTGTTATGGAACTATATGGGTTGACCGTTCACGAACTTCAGGATAAACTCCGGGCCGGCGAGGTCACCGCCGCCGACGTGCTCGCCTCGGTGTACCGGCGGATCGCGGCGGTGGAAGACAAGGTGCACGCCTACATCACCCTGATGAAGGAAACGGCGGCGGCCCAGGCCGCCGCCGCCGACGAGGCCCTCCGCCGGGGTGAGGTCCGGGAATTGACGGGCATCCCCATTGCCCTGAAAGACATCTGCTGCACCCGGGGGATGACCACGACCTGCGGCTCCCGGATCCTCGGCAATTTCGTCCCCCCCTACGACGCCACGGTGGTGGAGAAGCTCCGGGCGGCGGGGGCGGTCTTTACCGGCAAGGCGAACATGGACGAGTTCGCCATGGGTTCCTCCACGGAGACCTCCTGGTTCGGGGTGACGAGAAACCCCTGGGATCTCGAGCGGATCCCCGGCGGCTCCAGCGGCGGTTCCGCCGCGGCGGTGGCGGCCGACGAGTGCATCGCCGCCCTCGGTTCCGACACCGGCGGTTCCATCCGTCAGCCGGCCGCCCTCTGCGGGGTCGTGGGAATGAAGCCCACCTACGGCCGGGTCTCCCGCTTCGGCCTCGTGGCCTTCGCCTCCTCCCTGGATCAGATCGGTCCCTTTACCAAGGATGTGGAAGACTGCGCCATCCTCATGAACGTCATCGCCGGCTATGACCCCCGGGAATCCACCTCCGTCAATATCGAGGTTCCCGACTACCGTTCCTTCCTCGACCGGGGGGTGGCGGGCCTCCGGATCGGCATCCCCAAGGAATACTTCATCGCCGGGATCGATCCCGAAGTCCGTGCCTCCGTGGAGGCGGCCATCGCCGTTCTCGAAAAGGGCGGGGCGCGGTGCGTCGAAATCTCCCTGCCCCATACGGAATACTGCCTGGCGGTGTATTACATCGTCGCCCCCGCCGAGGCCAGCTCCAATCTGGCCCGCTACGACGGCGTCAAATACGGCTTCCGGGCCGCCGAGGCGCGGGACCTGATGGACATGTACAAGCAGTCCCGTTCCACCGGCTTCGGGGCGGAGGTGAAAAGAAGGATAATTATAGGTACTTATGTCCTTTCCTCCGGTTATTACGACGCCTATTACAAGAAGGCCTCCCAGGTCCGGGCCCTCATCCGCCGGGATTTCGACGCGGCCTTTCAGCAGTGCGACGTTATCGCCACCCCCACCTCGCCCACAGCGGCCTTCCGGATCGGCGAGCGCACCGACGATCCCTTGCAGATGTATCTCTCCGATATCCTGACCATTTCCGCCAACTTGGCGGGGATTCCCGGGATCTCCGTGCCCTGCGGCTTCACCCGGGACGGGCTGCCCATCGGCCTGCAGTTTTTGGCCGGACATTTCCAGGAAGGGCTGCTGATCCAGGCCGGGGCCGCTTACGAAAAGCTGGCGGCGACCCGGGACCTCATCGCCCGCTACCGGCGGGAAAAAATGCCTCTTTCATAAGGAGTTGGAACAATTATGGAGTTTGAACCAGTCATCGGCCTCGAGATCCATGCCCAACTGCTCACCGCTTCCAAGATCTTCTGCGGCTGTTCCACCGGCTTCGGGGCCCCCCCCAACACCCATACCTGCCCGGTCTGTCTCGGCATGCCCGGTGTCCTCCCCGTTCTCAACCGGAAGGTGGTGGAATTCACCATCAAGATGGGGTTGGCCACCAACTGCCGGATCAACCGGGAGAACGGCTTCGCCCGGAAGAATTACTTCTATCCCGATCTGCCCAAGGGCTATCAGATCTCCCAGTACGCCTATCCCCTCGCCGAGGACGGGTATGTGGAGGTGGAGACGGAAGCGGGTCGGCGGCGCATCGGCATCATCCGCATCCACATGGAGGAAGACGCGGGCAAACTGATCCACGACGAGCACTTTCCCGCGAGTTACGTGGACCTGAACCGCACCGGCGTGCCCCTCATGGAGATCGTCAGCGCCCCGGACATCCGGACCGCCGAGGAGGCCGCCGCCTATCTGCGCCGCCTCCATGAGATCCTCGTCTATCTGGAGATCTGCGACGGCAACATGGAGGAGGGGAGCTTCCGGTGCGACGCCAATGTCTCCCTGCGTCCCCGGGGGCAGGAGGAATTCGGCATCCGGACGGAGCTCAAGAACATGAATTCCTTCCGCAACGTCCAGCGGGCCCTGGAGTATGAGATCAAGAGACAGCAATACGTCCTCGAAGGGGGCGGGGAGGTGATCCAGGAGACCCGTCTCTGGGACGACGCCCAGGGGGTCACCCTCCCCATGCGGGGCAAGGAAGAAGCCCATGATTACCGCTACTTCCCCGATCCCGATCTGGTTACCGTCGCCATTGACGCGGAGTGGGTGGAGGAGATCCGCCGTAACATGCCGGAGTTGCCCCTGGAAAAGCGGGAGCGTTTCCTCCGGGATTACGGGATCCCCGCTTACGATGCGGGAGTACTGACCATGAGCCGGGCCCTGGCCGATTACTACGAGGAGGTCGTCCGCCTTTGCGGCCGGCCCAAGATTGCCGCCAACTGGGTCATGGGGGACCTCCTGCGGTTCCTCAACGAGGACCGGCGGGACATCAAGGACTGCCCCATCCCGGCGGCGTCCCTGGCGGAGATGATCCGCCTTATCGAAGAAGGGACCATCAGCGGCAAGATGGCCAAGGAGATCAGCGAGGAGATGTACCGCACCGGCAAGGGACCGAAGGAGATCATCGAGGAGCAGGGCCTGGTCCAGATTACCGACGAGGCGGCCCTCATCCCGGTGATCGAAAAGGTCATTGCCGCAAATCCGACCCAGCTCGCCCAGTACCGGGGGGGCAAGGACAAACTCTTCGGCTACTTTGTCGGCCAGGTGATGAAGGCCACCCAGGGCAAGGCCAACCCCCAGTTGATCAACGAGCTGCTGAAAAAGATGCTGGCATGACCAATCCGATCCGCACGGTTTACTGGGAAAAAGGCGCCGTGGTGTTTATCGATCAACGCCTGCTTCCCGGCGAGGAACGTTATGTGGCCACCCGGGACTACCGGGAGGTGGCGGCGGCCATCCGGGAGTTGGCCGTCCGGGGCGCCCCCGCCATCGGCGTCGCCGCCGCCCTGGGCATCGCCCTGGGCGTGCAGGAAAGCCGGGCCGCCGATCCCGCCGGCCTGGCCGGGGCGTTCGCGAAAATCTGCGCGGAGTTTGCCGCGACCCGGCCTACCGCCCGGAACCTTTTTTGGGCCATCGAGCGGATGCAGCACTGTTTCCGCAATGCCGCCGCTGCGGCGGGTGAGGGGCCTGCGACAACCGCGGCGGGTTCGCTCCCGGATGTGTCCGCTCCCGGATCCCGGATGGAAAATAATATCGGGCAGTCCGGCTCCAGGGCCCGCCCGCCGTCCGGCAGGAGCGGTGATGGTGATTTCCCCATGATCCGCAAGCGTCTGCAAGCGGCCCTCGTTGCCGAGGCGCAGCGGCTCTGCGCCGAAGACATCGCCATAAACGAACTGCTGGGCGCCCACGGCGCGGAGCTCATCGCCCCCGGCGACCACATCCTCACCCACTGCAACGCCGGCGCCCTGGCCACGGCGGGCTACGGGACGGCCCTGGGGGTCATCCGGGCGGCGTGGGCCCAGGGGAAGAAGATTCATGTCTATGTGGACGAGACGCGTCCCGTCCTCCAGGGGGCGCGGCTGACGGCCTGGGAACTGCAGCGGGAGGGCATCCCGGCGACCCTGATCACCGACAACATGGCGGGCTTCCTGATGAAGCAGGGGAAGATCCAGAAGGTCGTCGTCGGCGCCGACCGCATCGCCGCCAACGGGGACACGGCCAACAAGATCGGCACCTACAGCGTCGCCGTCCTGGCCCGGGCCCACCGGATCCCCTGCTACGTGGCGGCCCCCCTGTCCACCTTCGACGGTTCCACCCGGACCGGCCGGGACATCCCCATCGAGGAGCGGGCGCCGGCGGAGGTCACCACTTGCCGGGGGGTGCCCCTGGCCCCGGCGGGCATCGCAGTTTACAACCCCGCCTTCGATGTCACCCCCGGACGCTATATCACCGCCTTTGTTACCGAAAAGGGGATCGTCCGTCCCCCCTACCGGGAGACCCTGCGCCGGTTGCTGCGGCCTTGAGCCGCCGGTCCGGACGGGCAGCCGGATGCGGCGTGTTCCCGGTCGGGGGAGAGGGTTTAGGGCGAATCCGGGGGATTTTTCCGTGCGACGGCGGGAAACGGGCGCTTCCGTCCCACCCCCGGGCGGACAAAAAGAAAGACGAGAATATCCGGATATATGCAGACAGTTACTTCCAAGCTTTTCCTCTTCGATTTCGACGGCGTCCTGGTGGATTCCCTGGATGTCTATCATCAGGCCGTTGCCTGGTGCCTGGAGAGGATCGGGATGCCCTTCGTCAAGACACAGGAGGAATACGTCGCCCTCTTCGAGGACAACTTCTATGCGGCCCTGGTGGCGAAAGGGGTGGATCTCGACGCCTTTTCCCGGGCCCTGGGCGAGTATGCCGGCCGGGTGGATTACTACCGGGACGTGAAGCCCTTTGCGGCGGTCCTGCCCGTCCTCGCGGACCTCTGCCGTGACCACGTCCTGGCGATCATCTCCTCCAATTCCGCCCAGGCCATCGGGAAGATCATGGCCCGCTTTCACTACAACGGCTGCTTCCGCGACATCCTCGGTTCGGAATTCCATTGGAGCAAAAAGGCCAAAATCGAGCATCTCGTGGCCAAGTACGGCCTGGCGCCTGCCGACACCTTTTATGTGGGGGATACGACGGGTGATATCAGGGAGGGCCGGGCGGCGGGCGTCCGGACCGTCGCCGTGGCCTGGGGCTGGCACACCCGGGACGCCCTGGCGGCGGCGGAACCCGACTTCCTCATCGCCGCCCCGGAAGAGCTGCGCGCCCTCGCCGCCGCCTGACCGCGGCCGGTTCATTCGCCTTCCTTACTCCCTGCTCCCCGGCGGAGGGAAAGCTGCCGCTCCCCCCGGAGTCCCGGTGGGCCAGGCGGCCCGCGGGACTTTCCCCGGCGCGCCGTCCGCCTCATGCCGAAATTCCGCCCCCGCTCCCCGCCGGTATCTCCGGGATGTCTCCCCGCTCAGGGAACAGCAAAGGGGGCCATTCCCGGGATTGCGACCGGAATATTCTCTTTGCTCTTGGCGCAGCTACAGAATAAGCTACAGAATAAGGTTGACGTCCCGCAGGATTGTCATTATACGCAGGGGAAAAAGAAATATCCTCCCCTTAATACCGGAATCGCTGCCGGCCCGGTCCCGAGGCAGGGACTCCCGAGCGGCCGGGGGCGGGCGGATAGGAAATGGCGGTACCCCGTGTTGTTGCTTGTTCGCCTGCTCATTCAGGTCGGCATGGTTCTCGTTTTATCGTGTCCGGTCGGGGCCGCGGATTTGAGCCCGGACTTCGAGCGGGCCATCACCCTGTCCCGCCAGCATGCCGACAGCCCCCCGGGTTGGGTTCCCACCTCCGCCGCCTCGGAAGCCCGGCAAATCATCACCATCTCCGGTAATCCCGCCACCGATGCCGCCTTCGGCATGAAATACGACAGCGGCTACGGCGACGGGAAGAACTACCTCATCGTCCGGACCCTGGGCAAGAGCGCCTACATGGGCGGCAATTACGTCAATCAGCCCGGCTACACGGTTTACGGCAAGGCCACGGAAAGCGCCTACTGGGTAACGACGGGCAACCAGGCCACGAAGTTTCTCCAGGAAAACAACGCCACCAGCACCGACATGGTGCGGCTGCTGGAACGCGGCCTGGGGATGAAGGACGACAACTCCCACACGGCGATCGTGGAATATGCCGTTCTCGCCGACAACGACCATATCCTCCGCCCCACGAAGAATCCCGATATCAAGACCTATGCCACCGATCCCGCCACCTACGGGACCAGCGCCGCCTATGGGGCGAAGCCGGCCGATATGACCCAGGCCACCTACGACAACTATGTCGGTACCGCCACCCAGAAGGGCTATTACGAATACTGGAAGGAAAAGACCTACGACAGCCCGGTGACCAGCAGCGACGCCTTCCCCTGGACCCAGATCGGTTATACATTTTATTGGGGCAACGGTGAGGCCACCGTAAAAGACATCCAGGGGATGAGTGAATTTATCCTCCTGGGCGGGACCTCCGTGCAGATCTACGGGCTCTATTCTCCCCAGTCCTATTTTTACACCCTCAACAAGGACGGTGCCTTCAGTACCGCCGCCGACGCCCAGTACGGCAACGGTTTCGCCGGCTTCAAGGTCGATGGAACGTGCGATTCGATCTGGGCGGGGCATCGCTTCCAGAGGAAGACAAAGTCAGCAACGGACAACATACAAAACACCATCACCATAGAAAAGAGCGGTTCTCTCTCCGGCGGCCAGGGGCTGCTGATCTGGTCGTTGAACTATGCCGTGGACAACCAGGGGACGATCAGCGGCGCTACCGCCAACAAGTTCGCCACGACGGACACCGCCAATATCGCCGTCCTTTTCAAGGGCGATACCACCGCTTATGGCGGTGTCGCAGCCCCCACCGGCGTGAACACCCTGACCAACTCCGGGACCATCTCCAGCCCCGGCATCGCGGTCATGGCTGAGGCGGGAGATACAAACATTACCAACAAATCCGGAGGCCTGCTTGCGGGGGATACGGTTGCCGTCCAAATTGGTCAGGCAAACGCTGTTCCGGCGGTAAAAGGAATTATCGACAACAACGGAACAATCAGGAGTTCCGGGACGGCCGTCAAGGCGGATCGGGGAGACAATACAATCACCAACAACGCCGGCGGCCTCATCGAGGGGACAAATTACGCTATTCAGACCGGGGCGGGGAACGATACGGTAACAATCAAAGGCGGCGAGATCGCCGGCCGGGTCGATCTCGGCAAGGGGACGGACAAGTTTGACGTCACGGGCGCGGGCGGCGATGCCAAACTGAGCTTCACCCTCAACCGGGATACCGCC
>ERZ795051.1102-NODE-1102-length-36931-cov-7.516271_pt1 | contig 36931 bp, 34 predicted proteins | sample MGYA00375135_ERZ795051 | MGnify/ENA primary metagenome ERZ795051 (study PRJEB30180, sample SAMN05720222) | activated sludge metagenome | isolation source: Anaerobic digester | place: Japan | collected 2015-05-26 ... | reverse complement strand
ACAGATGATGACGTACTAGAGTATGTTAAAAATGATAGGCTTTTAAGAAGAGTAACGAAGTTTGCATCCAATGATTTAGATAATACTTTAGTTTCAGAAATTGTTTTGGAATGTGAAGACCCCGACTATTTTCAAACTTCACCGTTATTAGATCAATTAGAGGGTGATGATTTTCTTAAAATTGCCCAGCAACAAAGTGATTTTGATAGTAAAATTAAAAAATTTGATTTAAGTCAGCTTAATGAAACATTAAACAAGATTAAAGGAACTCTTCCTTGGGTTTTTATGGTTTATTCTATAATACTTAAAGTAAAAGAATTCTTAAATCAAAATGATCATCCATCCCCTTATCGAGGAAAATATCTTCAACGTCAATTAAGATTAGTTGCTGCTATTTTACAAGAACAAAAACAAAAAATGCAAAATCTAAAGCCAAATTTAGAAGAAGAAAAAGCAGCATTACAAAATCTAAAAACCGAATCTAAAGAAGGAATAAAAGAAATAGGACAACAAATAGATGTAATGATTGCCTCTTTAAAATCTTTGGATGCCATAATTGTGGGGTCATTACTTGCGGCTTCGGTTTATATTGCAAATAGAAAAAAATATCAAAAATCTTCAACAGAAGCATTTTCTGAAAATGTTGGATCTTTATTATGTGATGTACAAATCGAAACCCCTGATGTAAGTGTGATTTCTAAACCATTTGAAATTTCACTTGATTGTCCTGTAGATCCAGATAACGTTGCCGTGGTGCATGAACCTATTGAACTTAAACTTGATGTTACAAGATTAGAAAATTGTGATTTAGAACCTGCTGCAGAAGAATTAGTGATTGATGAAAAAGATAGTAATGAAATTGCAACAAAAGCCATAATTGACAATCAATCTTCAAAGAATTTTAATATACTGGTAACTAAAGACCAAATGGTTACAACTAGAACCCCTCTGGGGACTCTTGGAGGCTCTAGGATTTACTCTCCGGTTGATGGAATAGTGGCTAAAATACTAAACAATCAGATTTACCTAGATGATATAAACGATCCTGAGAGTACTTACCTTGAAGAGTTAATGCAAAAAAGTCAAGACCTATATCAAGAGTTAAATGATACAAAGTATTTTTTGAAAGATTACTATGTCAATTCTATGTTTCCTATAATGTTAAAGAGTTCTCCACTTATTGATGCTTCTATAAGTGCGGCTGAACGCCTAAAGATATTATTTTCAAAGGGTGGTATTACAGAAAGATGGGGTGTAGCTCAAAAACAATTAGAAAATGTCAAAAAGAGTTATGATAAAAATATTCAAAAAATAACGGGTGAAGATAATGTAAAGAAAAAAGCCAACAATGAAGAGCTTTACAAGATTAAAGAAGAAGTGGACAAAGAAGATGACAAATTTTATGGTCAATTAAAAATAATATATTCAACAGCAATAAATCAATCTGAAGTTACACTCCCAAAAGAATCTGAGTTTGCTTTACTAGAATATTATTTTGATCTTTATGGCCAACTTATGGCCAATTTCGATCAAAGCAAAACACTAATTCCGTTTAGAGATGAGATTTATAAATTCATGGTTGAAAGATATTTCGTTGATAAATGGGATGAAAAGAAATTAGCCGGAAGAATCAATGATTATTGTCAAAAATTAGCTAAGGGAACATTCTTTCACGTGACTCCTGATTTTTTCAAAGAAATGAACAATCGGTACAAATCCAATAATCAAGTTTCGGACGTTGAGGCATATGTAATTTCTTTGGGAAAGAAAAACAAAAATATGTCTGAAACAGATAAAACATCTTTAATTAAACGAATAATGTTTATGTTTAATTTTTCTCTTCAAATTAAACAAATGATAGAAAATAAATACGAAACAAAATTAAACAAATATCAGGCAACTGAAAAAGAAGGAAATTACATACAGAATTTTTGTAATATTTTATGGAAACGATATGATGAAATTCCAAAGGAAATAGATCAAGTGATGAAAGAACTTGATGACCTTGGGAATTCTTTTACAACATATTCAATTATCGATATTGATAACGACAAATATAGATTTTATGGAATAGGAAAAGAACGAACATGCCCCAAACCTGAGGATGATGATTTTACTGCATCAGAATATGGGTTTGGAGATATGAAATATTGGTTAAAATATTGTGCGATTGCAACATTAATTGGGATTACTAATCCAGCACAATCATGGTCTACAGGATTACCGCCTCCAATAGGTCCTATCCCATTTCCGGTTGTTTATATTCCTATTAAGGCGTTTGCATTAAATTGGGGATTTATTGTTTTAGGTATTTCCATTACAGGAATTTATCCATTTCCATGGGTTTTATTTGGAAATTTATCTTCAGAACACCACGTTCCTGTTGCTGATCCCGCAACAATTATTAGAAAAAATGTAGAAGCGCTAAAGAAACCTTTAACTAAGGGGTTAAAAGAATTTAAACAGGTAACATTAAAGGGATATTTAGATAAAACTAAAGCTGAAATAGACAATTTAACTGTTGAATTAGATGACGTCTCTAAAAGAAAACGTGAACACAAAGAAAATAAACCAAAAAGAGATAGAACTTTAGAAGATAGTGAAGTTATTTATGTTAAACAACTTGCTGCGTGGACTGAGCAAAATCTAATTTTAACTGAACGAATTGCTACTATCAAATTAAATCGATTTACATTAGAGACTAAGTATAAAATTGTTTATGATGCATATTCTGGAATGCCTGTGAAAGATTTTCCTGATCCTACAATAAAAGCTATACAAAAATCTGAAGAAGCAATAAATAAACAATTCGAAAAATTAGATCAAATGATTGCAAAAATAGATCCAATGCTAGCACCTCTTCCTATTTCCACAAAACCAAACTCTGCAAGTTTTGCATTAACTGTTAAAAATCCTAAACCAGTAATTTTAATAAAGGACGAATTAAATGACAACATAAACACTGGAGTTTTAAATCCAATTGTTGAAAAGTTTAAAATAAAAAGTGATGATTTTATGTCCAAAAATTTCAATAACAAAATGCAGAACTCAGTTGTTAATTGGAAGAAATATAAATTGGCTTTAAAAGCAGCGATGCCAACAATAGTTACAAAGGATCCTTTCCCTAAATATCAAAATTTAAAGCTTACTAATTTGCCTTGGATTGCATTCTTATTTAAAGATTTTACACCTACTGGAGCTAAAACATATGGATTTCCAGGATTTAGCCCTTATCCTGTTGGATAATTGAATAAATAAAATAAAAATCAATATATGTTCGTAAACGAATCCATAGACGATATTTTAAAAGCAAAAACACAAAAACAAATTCGGTCCGATTTTAAGAATCAGTTCGGAATATCTTATTCGGATCTAGAAAAAACTTTAAAAAGATTACATGACAAAGATATTTCTGCTAAAATCGAACATTTTTCTATTCCTGGAATGGGAGAAGCAGACGCAATAGCTATTGCTCCTTGGGAAGTTAAACGATCATCGAATGGACATCAATGGGAAATTATAGCTACAGTTGTGACACAAAAAATAGCTAACGAAATTGTTGATTTTTTAAAGCCCAGATTAGATATCGGAGCTAGAAACGAATTTCAATATAAAGTTCAACAATCATATTATGAAATTTACGTGTCAAACATAGATGCACTAAAAATATTATCAAAGCTAAAGAAATGAAGGCTAAAAAGGTATATGAATCTATAACAGACGTTTTAAAGCCTAAAACAGATGAAGAAATTCACGCGGCATTTAGACAAAGACATCAAATGTCTTGGGAAAAGTATCTGAAATATGCAGAAGAATTAGAGAGTCGCGGCGTAGAAATTTTAGAATTATATAGTTTACGAATTCATGAAATGACAGTAAAAATATGGACTGTTTTTTCAGGAAATTGGCAAATGGGTAGAGCATTAACAAAGAAGGATGCAATGTCAATGATACAAGTTCATAAACAATATTCTTATGAAGATTACGATTACCATATGAGTGAAGATCATGCATATTTAACTCCACATCAAGTAAGAAATTTAGTTTATAAATTTCGTATGGGAATTAAACAGATGCAAGATGTTCATAGCCCAGATTATACATCTGGATTTAAATGGGATAATCCAGAATATAAACAATGGCAAAGTTCTCCTGAAGGAAAGGCCGCTTCTGCAAGAGAGTGGGAACGATATAAAATTGAAAAAGAAAGGGGCCCAAAAATCGATGAAGGATCAGAAGATGTATTAAAACCTAAAACTACAGAAGAAATAACAAAAAATTGGCCGAAAGATTGGAACGTAACATCTGAAGAATTCTTAAACACATGGAAACAATTGGAAGATCTAGGTGTAAATATAATCGGAACTCAGCATGTAACTATTGGAGGAAAACACTTAGAGTACATAGTTTATGGGTTTTATGTTTTTAGAGGAAATAATGGAATCGCAAGAGTTCTGACGGAAAAAGATGCTAAAGAACTTTCAGATGATATGGAGAGGTTAGATTACACTAAACAAGAATATTCATATAGACCAGAAAAAATATTTTTAGATTATTCTGAAGCAAGAAATTACATTGCCAAAAGATTATGGAAAATTAAAAAATACCCAGAAAAAGGACAAACACGTCAAATATGAAAGCTAAATTTATATACGAAGCATTAGCTGCAGATGTTTTCAGACCAAAATCTTTAGATGACATTAGAGCATCTATTGAATCACAAGGTGAACCTGAATTTGATTATTGGATTAATTTTGTTGATGAATTTAATAACTTATTTGCGGGAAAATTAAAAAGTTTCATTAGAAATTGGGAATATAATGAAGAAAAACAATATAGAGCAATTATATTAGACACATTTATTGGTGATTTTAAATTTATTATCGATTGGCATATTAGTAAAACCACACCAAACATATCGATCGATATTGGAACTTCTACAAGAAATTTTTTAGGACCAATGGCTATTTCCGATAGTCCAAAACAATTTGCTGCTGAAGTACTTGAAAAAATAAGGGAGCAAAATCAAGCAAAGCCAAGACCGGCACATTCGTTTAAAAGAAAAAATGAACAGCTATAAATTTTTTGAAAATAGACAATGTGAATATTATCCTTGCCACTCTAACATAAAAGAAATTAATTGTCTTTTTTGTTATTGCCCATTATATGGTAGAAAATTATGTGTTCATAAAAAGTACAAAGATTACCAAAATTGTAAGGATTGCACATTCCCTCATGAAAGAAGCAACTATTATCAAATAATCACAATACTAAAAGGATAAAATTGTCAAATTTAAGAATTTTTGTTTATTTTAGCAAAAATTTGTGAGATGCCTTTATTTCAGCCAAAATCAAGAGAAGAAATACTCGAAAGCATTGCCACAAGCGATTACAAGAATCGTGAGTACCTTATTTATTATTATGAAAATAATGAAGATACTTTCAATAAGATATTTAAGGAATTACAAAAGTTTCCACAAATATCAATAAAAGGAGTTATCAGGTCATTTAAAAATCATAATGAATATGGTCCTATTGAATCTAAAGAAATGGCTGCTTCCATTATAAAGATTTTAAAGGCTATGGGATGGAGTGATAAATTTGTTATAACTTCTAAAGTTTTTTCCGCAGGGCTGCGGATTGGAAGGGCCTATGCACCAGTAAAATATTCTATCGAGATTCAATATCCCAAATAGATAACAATGCCCTTTTCCATCTATTCAATGATGGAACCCATACGTAAATATAATTATCATCTACCGCAATATGTGTTCTTGTATTAACTCTAAATGTATTTGGAGGTAAATCAGGATTGCTCTCTTGATTAACGTATTCAACAGATGTAACATTTCTTTCTGCTAAGGCTTCCTCTGAAATTTGAACGCTTAAAGCCCCTCCTAAATTCTGAAGAGTTAATGTACGAGGGCGTCTCCAGTTCTTTGATTCGATTGAAAAGAAAATATCTCCTAAACTTTCTTCTGAAGAAAATTCATGTGGTCTTCTATCATCCATTTATTTTAACAAGTCCTTCGAATACTTGTGATTTTAAGTTACCGTATTTATCATATGATTCGACCTTAACGTCGTAATCTCCTGCTTCATTAAATATATATGGAACTATTTGATTATGAACTCTCATAATCAAATCATTTGTATTATGATTTCTTATCTCCCATATATTTTTTTGATCAAGCATATAATTATTCGCTTCATACTCGGCTCTAAATATTACTAATGTGCTTATATCTAATTCTATAGCCTGATTAAATCCATATAAATCGGAATGTAATAAATTATCTGAAACATCATACCATTGTCTTAAAACTCTATCTTGATCAAATAGAATATTTACAAATACGAATGTGTCATCTAAGAAATACTGATGACAATATGTATCATCTAAATAGACATGAAAATTATTTCCAATTTCTAGCGCATCACTAACATCTATTTGAAAATCCGCAAATGCTGAGTATGCATGTTTAACTGTTAGTGTATATTTTCCAGGATTATCGATAACGAATTCGGGAACAACACCCTCAAATTCGTGGGTAGATCCATCAACATCTAAAACCTTAAATGATGACCCATATGTATATCCAGTACTGTGATCAAAAATAAGTATGGCGGCTATTTGCCCTACTTCAAATTGATATGAAGAAATATCACATGTAAATGTACGATTAATTATATCATTAACACCATTTATAACTCCCCTTTTAGTATTGTTTAAAACGTACCATTCTGTTGATACATCGATAACAAAATTTAATGGAGGATTATCTATAGTACATGTAGCAACATCGCCTACATAAGAAATTGATGTAATTTTTGCGCTTGATTCTGCAATAAATGAATATTTTCCTTTGTCAAAATGAATTATACGAATATCATCACCCTCATAAAATTTTTGAAAATCTTGATCAATATCCATTATGTTTGGTGGTGTAATGCTTGATATTCTTTCTGTTAAATTATAGAATCGGGCGATTGAACCAGGTTCAGGAACATCTTGGAAATATGTGATTGAAGGAACCCAAATATAAGGTCTTCCGTTTACATCATATTGAAGTTCAAGCCCCTGAAGAGGAATTTGACGATCAAATATTGGAAATTTATTTTCATCTATTAAAGTGCTTGCATCACCCATTGGCATAACAGTACTTGAACAATAAACTAAACAGGATGCATCTTGATATGAGAATATTTTTGGATATTTTTGCCATACAGGATAACGTCTCGTTCCTATATTAAAGAACATGTTATTCTGCCCATTCCATCCATAAATTTGAACTTCATAATCTCCTGTGTAGTTAACATTCATTTGATAAACACTGTTGTCTTCTATAACTGTAACAGGAGCATCAGGATTATAATACAGAACTTCGGCATCAGATGGATCATAATTGAATATCGGGATCCTTGGCCCAATATAAATTACACTTAATTTTATTTGCTGTTCATTTAATGAAGTATCATAATTAAAATCTAATCCTGCCTTAACTGTAGTATATTCAATAGATGTATCTCCAATAGGAATTTCATTACCTATTAATAAACCGCCTGGAACGGATGATGCATCTACTGACATAAATATTCCTCCGTGAATTATGTCCAGATAATAAGGTTTGTCTAATGCGTGGGTATTTCCGGACACATCAGTCCATTTATATCCGCTAATTGTCAATAATGGAGCTTTATAATTTTCATCGAATGCATATTGGATAACTGGGTTTATATCTGGCATCAATGTAAATTGCCATGTATATTGTTTTATTCCCATTGATGATTCAAAAACAAATGACCCTAGAGAAGAATCTAGTGATGGGTCAGACTGATATATGGAATAGGCAACTGAATTTACCCATTCATCTATGCTTGGATCTCTTAAAAAGCCTTGCTCTATTTGAACTATTGCGTCATCGTTAAATATAGTTGATGTGTCAAAAGTATTATAGAATTTTATTTCGTTTTCATAAATGAATAATGGATTAGTTACAAAGTGGCTAGTTAAAACACCGTATTCTTTTTCAACAGTAACTTTCCATTGAATATCATAAAGATCTTTAAATGGGGCAATAAATGGAGATCCAAAGAATACGGCTGAAGGATCAACATAAGGTAGATTATAATAATCTGCTGGTGAAAATAATCCGTTACAAGGATCCCAACCAAATCTAGCTAATTCTAATAATGTACAATTTATATCTTGAATAGCATTCTGTTGATTGTACTCCTTTAATGTTAGTAGCATACTTGCATCACCAGTCACTAATTCTGAATCTGGGTTAACGGATGTAGGGGTTAACGACTGTTCGTAAATAGCTTCTGTTCCAACATTTGAGGTACCATAAATTAAATTTCTGTATCTTTCGAAATAAATACCTTCACCTGTTAGGTCATATATACGGGCATTAACACCAATAATATTTTTCTCTAACCAAACTTTAAGTGAATAAAGTTTAATTAAAATTTCATTTAAGTTATATTCATAACAATTCTCAGTAATAGGATTTCCCCATTCATCAACTTCGTCAGTTTCTCTTGTAATACAATAACATAGAGATAATTGATTTAATTTCTTAAGATTCTTTCTTTCTTCTGGAGTGAAATATTTTATAGTTCTCTTTCTTCCATCTGCATCATAAGGAACATATAAAGAAATTCGTTTACTTTCCTTTACATCTTTAAACCATTCCTTTACATAAATATCATCATAACCTAACCACTTTATGGCATTTATAAGGCCTTTATAAGTTCCAATAAATGGCATGATTTTATCATGCTCTAGTATAATGTGTTTTGCTTTGTAATTTAATAATTGCCAGTCAGGTAAATCTTCATTAATATCAGCTTCTTTAAATAACGTAGGAATAGATTTTGGTTTAAATAACCCAAAGTTTTCAAGTAAGGTGTCAAAACGTTCATCTTGGCCGATTGATTGAGCATTGACTACTATTTCTAAAATAGGCATATCTGTATCTCCAATACGATGGTATGCCACAATTTTTCTTTCATAAACACCTTCATCATCAGATCTAAATCCGATATTTAATTGAATTCCTTTATTTAATTGATATTGACTAACATCATAAATTATTTCATCTGTCCATATAACTTCTTGCGAATGAGGATCAACATCAAAAAATTGTATAACATCTTCTTCTCCAACCATTCTAAATATCAGAGTTGAATTAGAAGTATCATATGGAGTAACAAATATATTTGTTGATATTTCTTCGAGTATTGTTAAATGTTCTGTTTCAACAAGGCCTTGTGAAATTGGATCTAAGAATAATGCACCTACATAAGTGGCACCTGGGTACATATAATTAGAAGAATCAGGAAAATTAATTGTAACATCCCCAATAGCTTGAGAATTGTGGCCATCTGGATTAAACACAGAAACATCCTTATAGGTGATGTTTGCTGACACATCATATGGAGTACCCAATTCACTAAATGTAAAATCAATTAAGACTTGAGTCTCATTATCATAATTCCAACCACTATTAGTTATTACAGTTCTAATAATGTTCCCTGATGGGTCTGTGACTGCATAACCTTCTGCATCTTGACCAATATCAGAAGCAAATATTAAGTTGATGTATGAATCAGCGTTTAAGTTTAAATTACTACCCTTTTTGTCGTATATTCTCCAAAGTTCTGGTCTCATTAATTATAGTTTCTTTTATGGGATTCTCTCATTTTTTGTTTTGTTTTTTCAGAATGTTTGAATCCAGTTTTTCCTTTGTTCCAAGGATTTTTTCCATATATTGGATTTTTTTGTCCCTTTTTTGATTCAGAAATATTTTTTCTTTCTTCTTCAGATTTAATTCTTCCTTTCTGAAAGTTACTCATTTTTTCCTTTGTCTGTTCAGAAAGTTTTCTTCCACTTAAAGATTTTGAAAGTTTTTGTTTTGTTTCTATAGATCGTTTTTTTCCTAAATTACTTTGTCTGATTTTTTCTTTTATTTCTTCAGAACAAGGACCAAGTTTTATTCCTTTTCTTGCTTCACACATTTTCTGTCTAGTTTCTTTAGAAAATTTTTTTCCTTTATTTGGGCTAACTCTTCCTTTCTTCTTATCACTTAATTTACTTCTTAATTCTTCTGTAAAAATATTAAAACCACCATTTTTAGTTAAATTATATCCATTTGGATATAGAGTATTTAAATCAGATATGTATTTTTGTTCTAAAATAAGATTGTTATTTATTTCGCACTCTATTAAAATATCTCTTCTAAAATTTTCTTTTCCATATTTTTTAAGTGCATTTTTAAAAATTGTTCCGCTTCCTAAATATGAATCATTTTCTATTCCATAATGTGATCCAATATATTGTTTTCCATTAATTAAATTAGTTGTAACATATATAAAATTTTTCTTTTCTTTCATGTTTTATTTTATATATCTCACGAAACATTAAGAGTATCTTTATCGTGAGCAATACTGAACCATTTTTTTATGGATTTTGCTTGTTCTAAAACATATGTCATCATTGACTCAATTTGTCCAATTAGAGATGTTTGTAAAGGGTTAGCCCATAATTCAGGAGAGGTTATACTTCTCAAGATTTTTCCTTGATAATTGTAACCTAAATTCTTAAACTGGTCATTATTGTGTTTAGCCTGATAAAAATAAGGCAAACGAACTTTATAAGTATTTCTTGCATAAACACCTTTTCTTGGATTGTTTATTTGAGTATTTGCTGCCATTTATTATTCATTAATTTTCATGTAAATAATGGATTGAGTTGAATTAGACCACTTTCCTCCCTTTAACATAAAACGACCATATAATTGATTAAACGCCCCCATTTGTGTTCCTATAATATCTGCATATTCTGCTATAAATGGAGTACCATTTAGTAATTTAGATGAGCTAAAACCAAATTCGTAACGAAAGTCTCCCTTTTCATCATAAAATATTTCAGGTGAATTTGGCTTGCCAAATTTAACCCCTTTATTTTTCCAATATTCTTTACATGCTTCTTTTATCTTAAATTTTAAAACTATAGAAGGATTGTTGCTTTCTTTCACACCTCTTTTAATTTCTTGTCTCGTTTTAGGAACAAGAATATCTTTCATTGCTTCTTGTATGATTTTTGCTCTCATTAGATGTTACTTACAATAGTTTTATTGTTCTTTGAATTGAAATCTACGGGAGTTGTTCCCCTTAGATTTATATTCAAAGTAGACAGTTTATTCTTTTCTGTTGAATCATCATAATAAACACTATTAAAAGATTCGAATCCGCCACGAATTAAGGGGTAAATATCTTTAACTGGGACCTTGTTTCCAAACGCATCATAAACATAACGTTCAAGAATTATATCCCCATAATCATCTAACCCATAATGATCTCCATAAATAGTTAGGTTATTTTTATCTGCGTCAAACCAGGCAGATACAGAGTCAACACCTTCAATAGCCTCAACAATACGAACTATATCTGAAACTGGTATTCTATCTCTACGTGTATTTTTTAAGAAATATTCTGAAGTTTTAGAAATTATAGATTCTCTTATAGAATCAAAATCAAACCCTTCATAAATTATTAATGTTAGATTAAGCACAAATCGTGGGTATTTTAGAGTCATAATAGCATTATCCACTGTAATAATTCTTTGCCCGCTGTCCTCTATGAGGTCCAGGATGGCTGTCTTTTCATTATCAGTAAGTTGGAATGAATCCAACGCACAAGTATAATAGTTTTGAGCTGCAGAAATTCTTTTGTTTACATCTGGAACTAAGAACAAATAAACAGTATTATCATCTTTCTTTTGTTCTTCTAGAATTCCTTGCCATTTATAAACTTCATTTTGAGCATTATCTAATTCTATTTTCTTATTCATCGATAATTCTGAATTAGCTCCAACAGTAGATAACAGTGATCTATATTGTTCACTTACTATTTCGTAATTATCCTTTGCTTGATTATATTTGTCTAACGCATATCTGTCCTCAAAGGTTGCAAACCCAGGAATCGCATCGACAATTGTGAACATATTTAATTTACGTAAGAAATAAATGTAGTTGTCAGCATTTGCAAGAGTAAATGATCTTGACATATGAGGAGCTAATAATCGGGTAAGATAAAGAGGTTCTTCCAATGTTCCAAATAGAATATCATTCTTAATCGAAACTTTTAGAATCTTATTTAAATCAATATCCTCACCATTTAATGAATATCCTTGAGTTACAAATTTCCAACTAGCCTCTGATTCAGTTGCAGGGCTTTTAATATTGCCAGGTTCACCGTCTGTCAAAAGATACTCGACAAGTATTGTTGATCCCATTCTTGGGGGTTTGCCATTATATCCGGTGCCAAAGAAAATATCAATCCCCCCTGTTTGTCCAGTTTTAACCATTACAGACTCTTCATTGAATCCCATATCAAGAATGGATGGTCTTGTTTCCCATCTTTTTCCGTCAACGTAAACATTAACAAAATAATTATCAATTCCTGCTCCCTTTTTATTTTGGAAATTATATGATTGCAATGGGTCTCCTGTTCCTGTGGCTTGTTGATATTCAAGTTTTCCTTGCATAACATTTACGTCTATATAGTTTGTTATGCTTGTTAAGTCTAATCTAATTTCTTCTCCAGGTAAAACTATAGTGTATATAAGGCCATTAGTAACAGATGTCAATTGAGTATAATTAGGAATCGTTACGGTGTTTCCGTACATATTGATTTTTTGTCCATTGTATGTAAGACGCAAGGTTCCTCGTGCGGCCATAGCCCTTGAAGGATTGTGGCCTGTTATAGCTGCGATTCCCTTTACACTTGCAGGACGAGACGCTGTGTTTATATTTAATTCAGTGATAGCATCTTCAATATAGAAGAGTATCATTCTTCCAAGATGAAGAGTAATCTGTAACAATTGGCCCATAGGAGAAGCCATTGTAAAATATTGACCTACATCTTCATAACTTGCCTTTATAAAATTAAGAGCATCTTGATATAATTCGCTAAAACGAATTCGTGATGTCTTAAAAAATTCAAATCTTTGGTTGTTACTATTTGCCATTACTTTAATTTAATTTTATAGTTGTCTATAAACTTTCTTTTTAACATCATTTAGAGTATCTGTTAATAATACACGTAGTGTTTTTCCTGCAATAGGTTTATAAAAATTTAATACATATAATGTTAAAGTTGCTTCTTTTTCTGCTTTAAAAACCAATTTTTCAGAATTTACAAATTTATAATCTAAATCATTTAAAAAATTAAAAATTTCTGGATCCATATTATTATATTTAGTAATAAGGGCTTGTGTAACCTCGTCTCCGGATTTAGGTTTTAAAATATTCTCATATATTTTTTGTGCTTTCATTATTGTACTAATACTCCAATTATCTTTTGATTATTTATGAAGATGTCAACTACCGCATAATCATATCCTTCAGGAGCCCTTCCAAATGAAACACTTGGGCTTATTTGATAGTCTTTTGATTCATCAACATATTGCATTATTTGTGCTTTGATTCTTTCTTCAAGTTCCATTTTATTGATACGAGTTTCGAAAATAAGATCCTCTAACCCAACACCAAAATTAAGGTCTCCGAGAACTTGTCCTTGACTCGTTCCTAATATCATTTTTATTTTCGAAATGATGCTCTCAATAGGATCGGAGTGTTCTAACACACCATATTTAAAATTAGGATCTTGAGGGCTTCGATTGTATATTTCTCGAATCATCTAATGATTTTTATTTATATATTCTAAACTTGGAAATAGTTAGAAAATTGATATATAAAATAAACTTTGATTAGTGAAGGCTAAATTCATAACTGAATCTGAATTGTTTAAAGAAGCTGTTGGAGATGTTTTCAAACCTAAATCTGAAGAGGAAATTGAAAAAAATCTTACAAATGATCCTGATTACAAAATAGGAGATAAAAAGAGCGCGACAGAACACTTATTAGCAGCTATAAATCGAAGAAATGTTTCATATGCAAAATATGCTCTTAAACACGGAGCAAAACCTCTATATACTTATGTTCCTAAAACCAATGGATCTAGCGGTAATTTATGGGCTGCTTATAATAGTATGGGAGATGCCGAAGAAACACAGGATTTAATTATTGAAATGTTGAAATCAAAACAAATAACGGGATTATATAAAAAATATCCAAGATTTAGAGAGTCTGTTTTGCAAAAAACCCTTTATATGGGTATGAAAAAGGTGATGAAATGGATATTAGAAAATTTTAAAGAAACTACATACCAAGATGTTCATAATGCTATTAAATTAGTTGATATAGATTGGGGATCATCTGCTTGGTCAGGTTATCAAGATACGTTAGATATTTTGATTCCTTGGTTGGAAAAACATAAATCTATAAAAGAGTCGCTGGGAGATATTTTAAGACCAAAATCAAGAGAAGAAATACAAAAGGCTCTTGAATATACGGAGGTAGATGAATATACAGATATGGTTGATAAAGAAATTGACCGGCAAAGAGTTATGTTTGGTGATGATACTATTTTTAGTAAATATCGCGAATTTGTAGATGAAGGGTTTAAAGATAAGATACCGCCAGCCGAGGTAGCACAAAAAATAATACAAACATATTATCAAAATGATTGGAATCCAGACGGAGTTTTGGCTTTAACAAATATGGGCGGCATAGAATTAAAGATTGTTGAAAGCGGAGATGGTGTCGAATATCGTTTTACAGGCGAAATAGTTCCACATGGTGCTGAAATAGAGTGTGATTTTCGTGAAGATGAAGAAGAGGATGTTGGGTTGACTGACGAAGATGAAAGAGAATCAAAAGCATTTTTTCAAGATGAAAACGGCAATAAATGGTATCTTGAAGATTTTATGAGAGTAAATTATCCATGAAAAAGTTAGTAAGCGAAAGTTTAGAAGATGCTCTATCAAAAGAAAAGACTCTTCACAAAAGACTTATTGAAGATAAAGATGGCATAAAAATTTATGCTGTTAATGGAGATTATGTTAGAGACAAAGATCCTGGATTAGATTTTCCACAATTTGTAGAAGGAGGAAGTCATTATCCAACTAGCTATCCTGGCTATAAAAAATATATACCTGAAGATGAAATATGGATTGACGACGTTCATTTATTAAAACCTAATGATTTGCAAGCTATTATTTTACATGAATTAGTTGAGAGAAATCTAATGAAAAATCACGGGGTTTCATATGATGATGCGCATGAAATTGCCAATAAAGCAGAAACGCTATTTAGAAAAAATGTTCATAAAGGATCTGGAATAAAAGTTCGAGATATAATCTACAATAAATTTAAAGATAAAAAAAGAGGGAAATAATCCCTCTTTCTTATTTGATTTCAATCTTTTTTGATAGTTTATCTTTTTCGTTTTTAAATTTAATAGTTAAAATTCCGTCTTCTAAAGAAGCATCTACTGTTTTAGAATCAATTCCATAATGGGTCATCGCATAATGGAATGTGTTTCTACGAAGTCTACCTTTAGTTTTTTCATCCTTTATTTCTCCCTTAATAGAAATTCCTCTATTATCTACTTCTATTTCAATATCATCTTTCTTGAATCCAGGTGCTTGAACTGTAATGACATGATCTTTTGTTTGTTCATCATAATAATAAGATGATAATTCTTGACGATCATCCCAAGTTCTAATGAAGGTGTCAAATAAATCGTCAACTAAAGATAGATTGTTGTTTCTTGAATTTCTAATTACTGGTAACATAGGCATTTAATTTTATTTTAGTTTAACATTAAATTATCAATGCTAAATATTTCAAATAAAATGCCAAAATAAAAAATATGACAAAAATGACAAAAATTTAGAAAAAATATGACAAAAATGACAAATTTAAGGATTTATTTGGATTTTATCTTTTTTCCAAAGATAATCATCATTTAACCATTTAATAAACCCGTCGTATGATTCGATGACTTGTTCATTCGCAGTATCGGCTTCTTCGTATACGTGGATGGTGTCTGGTTCACTATTATATTGTTCAACGTTAATCGGTTGAATATTATTACTGAGCCTGCTATAGATTTTAAATTTTGTACCTATTTGTTCATCAGGACTAAATGACCAGGCAAATTGATTGAGTGCATCATTAGATGTTACTCTAAACATACTATCAAATTGTGGATTGTTCTTTAATTGTTCTTTTATTTGTAGAATTAATGGCCAGTTTTCGAATGGGATTATGTGTCTGTTTTCATAATCATCTAAAAATTCAACCTGCTCGCTTATAGACAGATTGATAAATGAGCTGACTATTTCATCAGTCGTTTTAGGTTTCAAAATACTTGACTCGTATACTTTTTTAGCCTTCATCTATTTCAGAAATACTATTACTTAAGCTATCATTAAAAACATCTGGATGATCATAAATGTTTCCATTATAGTAATAAGGTGGGTTGTATCTTATTTTGTTATCATCTATATTCGCCTTTTTAAAGATCTCTATTATAGAATCCTTTGAAAGAGGAATTTTATAACATTTATCCTTTTCACTATAATATTTTGTTTCAAATTTAAATCCTAATTCTTTTTCTAATAAATTTTTTAATTCATTGAAGGCTTGTGATTCATCAGCAATACCTTGTGTTTCATTTAAAGCCTTTTCAAATGCGTCAATATATTCTTCTAGGTCTCTTTCATCTTGATATTTTATTAAAAATTTGGCTACATCTGTTAAAGTTTTTAAATTTTTAATCTCCATTGTATTATCATAATCAAGCCAATTAAAATCCTCTAATAATTTAGTTACTAATTCTTCTGTTAATGATTTAAAATATGTAACTCCTTTATCCTTTTCCATTTTTTGGATGGCATATATTTCATCATCTAAATTCATACCCTCTGACCCATATCTCTCAAATAAATCCCATGAATCCCCTGATAATATCTTTTCAATAGATTCTTTAGATATGTCATTACCTTCCATAAATAAATCCGAAAATTCATCATACCAATCAGCATAAAGAATATATTTTTGTCCTTCCTTTTTTAATTTATACGGAAAATTCTTAACTATAAGGGGAAACAGGATTTCAGTAGAATCAGGAAATTGCTGAATTGCTTCTGCTATATCTTCGCTACCTATAGGAAATGTTAAATTCTTTTTTAATGCTCGCCTTAAATATTCTTTTTGTCCTGTATCTTTCCATAAATCCCATAATTCATCTCCAGAAAGCTTACCCATTTCTTTTTCAATTTCTTTTTCTGATTTAGGTTTCAAAATATCACTAATTGATTCATTAAGATATTTGTGATGACCAAATGATCTAAAAAAATAAACTAAATCTTTAACTGTTTTATCAGAAAAATATTGAGGATATTGTGAAAATATATTTGATAGTTCAGTGATTGTAATAGAATGTACTTGATTTGGTCTTGTTTTTTTAATGTTAATAATTTGTTTTTCAATATCATATACCATATCTATAAAATCTTTGGCATCTTTTACATTTTTGACTATTTTATATGGAGAAAATACTCTTGGTGTTTCTTTACGATAAGCCCCCATATCAATCCTAGGAAATGGTTGTTCTTCATCTTGATGAAACCATATTGTAAAATATTTTGTATCAAATTCACAAGATACGCCGCCCGGATTTATATTCAATTTATAATCAGGGAAAAGGGCATTATAAACTTCTAGAAATATGGGAAATTTATCGCGAATTAATGGAATAAGTTCTTCTTGAGATTTTGGTTTAAAAATATCTAAGACTTCCTCTTTGATTGGATGATATTCACGTTTAGCCATCGTTTTAAAGTGTTTTAGAGCTACTTCAACGGTTTTTATCCATTGATCAATCATTTCTTCTAACATGTCAGAAGAGTATCTGCCACTTTCCCACCAATTAATCAAACGTAATAAACCCCTAAAACCAGTGCTTCCTCCTTCGCGATAACCAGTTCCTTTAATTGCATTTTGTTCTATTTCCAAATCTCTTTTAAATGCACGCACTTTATCTCCAAAAGAAGATAATTCTGGACGATTTATTTCTTTTTTAAATATAGGCTTCCATTTTTTATAGATAGAAAGCATAACATCTAGTTTGTCAGGTTCAACTTCTAAAAGTTCTGACATGATGTCATCGTCGGGTTTAGGCTTTAAAATATCAGAAACTTTTTTTGCTTTCATAAAATAGATCGTAAATATTTTTTAAAATTTTGTAATTCCTTTATTTTTTTATCTAATTCTATAAAGGCCTCCTCATTTAATTCTTTAAATCCATAATATTGAAAATCATCAAAATCAAAATATATATCTTTAGCGCCAGAAAATTCTCCTTCCTCAAGAGAAAAAATAGCAGGGCCTTCAATCATATGATTATTATAAATAACCTTAACGTCTAACTGTTCGTCGTGAATATCATGTATTTCGATAATAAATTCTATCATTCCAGTTGCGTCACTACGAACATAGAATTTTTTTCCAATTAAATTTTTTGGTTTTAATATATCTTCAACAGATTCTTTTACAAGCTTCATAACCCGGCTTTATATTGTTTTTGTCTTTGTAATTCTAAGTCTGATAGCATTTCTCTAGAAGCAGCCATAATTTGTTCTGGAACAAATTGATATTGAGGAAACTTGTGTGCGGCAGCTTTTAGAAATGGAAAAAACAAACGAAGAGCCTCAAGTCTTTCAGGACTTGCTGGTTCCCCCTTCTTTCTCTTAGGAATTACATATGATTCGCTTAAAGCAAATGCATTTTTATTCCAAACTCTTTGGACCGCAATAAATTGATCGGGATTTCGCTCAAACGGATCTTCCCATCCTGTTGTCTTTTCATCAATTATATCCAGTTCTTTCATCCTTCCCAACATTTTAGTATGAATAATATGTAATGCGTCTGAAATGACATACAAATCTCCATTTGCCAAAATAACGGCTCTAGCATTTGGAACAAAATGTTCTAATGATTTAGGATTTTTTATAAGTGGATAGCCATGAATCCAAGTAAGAGCCTGCCCAGATAATTGACGTCCTGCCCATTGCAATTCAAATTCCTCATCTGGGTCTGTAATTCCAAACCTAGCAGATGCGTATTTATCGGCTACTCCTTCTTGTATTGATTCATATACAAATTTTGCCTTCATACTTTTATTATTTTTATTATTCCTTCTTTAAATCTAAGCTCCAACATTTTTGCTGCTATTTGTGCTTGTTGTAAATATTTAAAACATTGAGATCTTTTCATTTTAGATGTTAATTTTAAAATTTCACCTCTGTGATAATCTCCATAATCTTTTAAATATTTAGGTTCTTTAAATGATGGATGTAGTATGAGGACTGCCCATCCACTTTTTAATGTCTCATTTACTGTCATAGCTTTCATTTACTTTATTCTTTTGGTACTATAATCCATGTTATTAAATAAACTAAACCTATTGCAGATGCTGTAAATAAAAGTAGCAATACAGCTGCTAATCTCCACATTACTGGATCGGTATTTGTGTATTTACCTAAGCCACCACATATTCCTGCAATGACTCTATCATCATCGTTTCTTCTAAAAAATTTTGCCATATTAAAAAGTTCTAATTATTTCTACATGAGTGCTGCGATAGCTTTTTCCATATCTTCTAATGTTTTAGGTTTTAAAACATCACCTATTGCTTCATATACTTTTTGTGCTTTCATTATGGGAATAGTAAGAACCAGTCGGCTACGTCGTCGGTCTTTATTTTTTCTTTTAATTCTGCTAATTCTTCGTTTCCTTCTGTTCTTATTTGTTCGAAGTTTATCGTAACATTTCCTAATAATTGATAATTGAACGCTCCAAGAATTCTTGCTAAAGATCTTTTTCCTTGCGCGATCATCCATTTTAAAACTAAAGGATCTTCAAATGCATCTTCATCAGGAATTTGTACTTGACTTAAAATGAATAATGATTCAACAGGAGTTCTCCCTGTTATCACCAATCGTTTTGTATTTAAGTTGAAATTGTGATTTATATCTCTTAAGTTAAATGCTCTTGCAAGGTCCCAGAATGACCACTGAATTGTTCTATATGTTATTTGGTCTGAAGATAATGGTGTCAAATAAAGATCCGATGCCATTAATCTGTCGAAGTTCAGGTCAGGGTCATTAATACCAAATACGCGGCTTCCATGCGTCATTTCCCATACAATCTTAATACCTACAACACACTCTGGTAATTGGAATGTTCTTGTATTACGCCACTCTTTAGTAGTATAATATTTTTTATTTAAGAGATAAATTTGATCCTGCCATAATGTTCTGTACTCACGAAATAACCACTTCATTTCAACACCAATCAAACGATCTATTTCCGCGTCTGGGGGTGCATACGGAAGTGCAGCACAAGCAGTTAAAGCATTTTGGACCTCCTTTATTAATTCAACTCTGGTCATATCTTTCTTTTATATTATTCTAATTCAAATCCTATATTGTTTTTTAATACGTAGATAAGAGCATCGTAAAATTCATTGTCACTTATATAATCAATAATCTCACGAGAAACATCGCTATAACTCCAATCGAATTCTTCTCCTCCTAATAAACGCGCAACCTCAAATATTGCATCCTCTTTTATTGGAATGTTTCGTACTCTTTGTTCTAATTCTTTGAAGTTTTGATTAACTTCTTCTTTAGATTTTGGTTTTAATATATCTTCTAGTGATTCTCTTACTAACATTTCTTAAAAATAAATTTTATCCATTTAAAATGTTTTCGTGTTTTTGTATATTCTAAATTGTTTTCATAATAATTTGCTTCTCTTTCAAATGATATGTTATAATATGCATTCTTTCCATAAATGAATAGTTTAATAAACCATTCTAATACATAAATTATATAAAATAAAATGCCTAATAACTCTTGACTTTGTTTCCAATGTATTGCCTCATGATTTATGAGAATCGCATTGTTTAAATATTTATCTTTTAATAAAAAAATACCAAATGGCCACAACGTAATTGCCGCAGCAAAACCCAAAGTAATGGTTCTTACAAATCCAGGTTTAACTAATATTTTCATATAACAATATGATTTTTTATAAACTTTGCCGGATCATCCGTTGACCACAGCTATCCTGCATTATTTAGTGCATCAATAACATCTTCAACTTTCCCGTTAACAGTAAAGGTAAGAAATTTACTATGTCCTATATCAAAATCTTCTATTTGTGACGCAGAAGCATGGATTTCAACATTATTGCCGAACATACGAAATATATCATCTGTACAATCTTCCCAAGATTTTTTCTCATATTCAAGTTCTATAGTAATTATATCGCCATATTGAGATTTTATAAATCTGATAACATCTTCATCAGAAAATCCATAATCCTTTAATGTTTCGTATATTTTTTTGGCAATCATTTATTCTTCTTTATATTCATTTTGAAATCCTTTATCAGAATAATTTGGATCTCTTAAAGATTTAATCCATTTATAATCGCGTATTTCTTTAACTTCAATTCCATTTAAAGAGGGTTGTGAAAGTTTTTCTTTAGGACTTATCACTAAACAATTTTCATCTAATTTGGCTTTATCTCCTAATCCTGCATTTTTTATTACACAACTATTTAGGTCACAATTAATAATCTCTCCAGAATTAACAATCATTGATTCTTCGATTTTGTTTTCTCTGTCAGCCCGAACTCTTTGTAAATAAGATTCAGAAACATTATTGCCGTTTACAAGAGTTGAATTTAAAATCCTTGAATTGTTTAATTTAGTACCCCATAAGTGACAATTTTCAACTATACCATTGATTGTACAATTAACTAATTGGAATCCTTTTACTCTCGATGCATTTATTTCAGCATCTTTAATCTGGAATGTTCCAAATTCAGTGTCCCAATTAAATTTACATTTCTTAAGATTGCTTTCTAGAATTAGTTTAGCAATATGATCTCTAAGTTGAAACCATTGCGTTTCGATCAATTGATGTCCTTTATTAAGGTCGATATAGATAACGAAATCTTTATATGTAGACTCAAATAAATCATACTTATAGTAACATTTTCTAAATATTCTATATTCTTCAGTTAATTTATTAAGTTCATTAATCATCGAAGGAGTGTATTCTTCTGCATTTAAAACTTGATATGTTGTGAAAACATAATACTCAAGAAGTTCATAAATCTCTTTTACTTTTTCTGAATATTTATATCCCCCGATATAATTAAACGTTAATTCTCCTCTTGTCTGTTCAGTTAAATCTATTCCATAAAATGTATCAACTGGCATTTGAAATTCACTAACTAAGTTAACAACATTTGATGCGTTAGAACTCATATTAAATGGTACAATCTTTTTTACAGAGGCGGCAAATGGGCAGCCTTTCATTTCTGGAAATCTTTGATAAACAAAGTTCTCATCCATCTTTAAAACAAGTTTACCGACATCCATGTGCGAAATATTTGTAAGAGTCTGAAGTTCGCTACTGTAATTAAGATTCACTTTCATCAAAGTATTTTTGTCTAATGATGCATTCTCATTTATCCAAAATAAAATAGTATTTAAAAATGTAGATACTTCATTATATTTTTGTTCGCCAATTTTAAATTGGTAACGTGGTCTTTTTCCATCATATTCTTTCACTAAGATACATGTAGAAAAACTAGGTTTTATGGTTGTTTGATCTGTAATAACCACGCTTTTTCCAGATATTTTTTTGAGATCCTCAACAATAAATGATGGTTCTTTAGAACAATAGAATTCAAAAACGAATCCTAACATTGCTGCATCATAAACTTCTTTTGAACTGTATGTTTTTGCTCTTCTCATATAATTTCATATATTTTCGTATAAATTCATATATTTTTAATCAGTTTTGTAAATTATTTCATATTAATTGGCCTTCCAAACTTTCTAACCATTATTGATGGAAGCACTTTATTGTAAACTTCACGACATAATTTAGCTATTATTCTTCTTTCTTGATCATCATCTCTGATGATGATCGTATTATGCCCTATCGGCGTGTATCTTACGTTCAAATTATGTAAATATTTTCGTAATAAGTTTAGATTTTCTCCTTTAGATTCTGTCGGGTCATTATCTTCAACATGAACATAGATACCATTTACATTTCCATATTTTTTGTATAATTGATTCATAAATCCATCACCAGAATGATGGGATAATTTTACAGGAGGATCCCTCCAATATTCATCTTTATGAAAATGCATTGTGTGATCAGAATAATCTCTCAAAATATTATTTACAATACTATCGAGAATATCTTCTACACGTTTGGGTTTAAAAACCCCATGACTTGATTCGTTAATAGGATCAAAATATTTTATATGAAATCCATTTCCAAATATACCTGCAATAACTTGTGCTATTAATTCTTTGATCGCTGTTTCTAAAGAACTTCTTTGAATATCATAAACTATTACTCCTGCTTGCTTATAAACGGCTTTGACTGGGTATATGTGTTCTAATGGATTTGCATCTTGTTCTTTTACTAACATTGACATAACATATAATCCAGATCCATATTTTTTATGGTATTGGTTGAAGGAATAATCTATATTGTCCCATGCTATTGTCATTCTATGTGGGCCTTCACTAAATAAAGGTTCAAAGAAACTTAAGGCTTTATTTTCTAATAGGCTTAAATACATTTCTTGAGCTAAATCTTCAATAATTTGTTTTTTACCTTTAGGCTTTAATACGTCACCAACTGATTCGGATATTTGTTTTGTTTCTATAAAATAATTTATAAGTTTACGCCATTTTTCATCTGGCCCATAACTATATCTTGAATTTCGAAGTTGATTTCTTATGGCTTTTATAGTTGATTTATTAGGAAATGGACTACCATTCTGCAACATAAATTTCATTTTTCCTGGTCCTGTTTCATCCTCAAATTTAATATGATCTATTGGCAGTAATGGTTTATTGGGTTTGTTGTCCCATTTGGAATATTTAATGTATATGGGTTTATTTAGATCTAAATATCCTTTATCTAATAATTTTTTTATATTTTTAATGGAACCTCGATGAATTATATAAATCGTTTCTTCATCACTAGGTTTTAAATCTGTTTCATCCAAAAATCTATCCAATAATTTTCCTTTTAAAAATACATAAATGCTGGACCCATTTTTTAATTTATGGGTTATATCAGCACCGTTATCAATTAAATACCACACACTTTGCGGATTTATGAAATTAGAATTTGGTCCGGTTTGAATAGGATTTAATGATGCTAATAGGGGAGTAAACCCTTCATTATTTTCTAATTCTAAATCTGCCCCGTTTTCAATCAAAAATTTAAGGGCTTCAAAATGACCATACTTAGCAGCATAATAAAGTGGAGTACTTCCATTTTGATCTTGAAAATTTATAGGGGCCCCTTTGTCTAAAGCCCATTTAATTAAATCAATAAATCCGTTTTGAGAAGCCCGCTTTAATAAAACACCTAATGTTTTATGGGATGGATTACCTGATAAAATTTCTTGTTTATTTTTTGACAAAAATAAAAGCAAACTATCTTCTAAACTCTGATAAGAATCATTTTTATTCCATGAAGCTCCTCTTCGTAAAGCATCAAAAACCCCTTCTAAATTTTTATGTTCCACCGCCAATTCTAAAGCCTTATCGGTTTCGATTTTTTTATAAGCCGCGGTAACTTCTTCCTTGGATTTAGGTTTTAATATATCTTGTAAAGCTTCGTATACAAAGTTAGCTTGCATTGATCAACGATTTATTTTATTTATTCAAAATAAAAAAGGGAGTGTTAAACTCCCTCTTCTTGTTTTTTATCTTCGCTAATTAAGTCGAAGACTAACTTATCGTCTTTAAAGTCCGCTATTTTTACTTTGAATTTATCGCCGACTACATAATTTTTAACTGCTATTTTTCTTCGTTTGAATTCTTTATTTGGTACTAAGCCAGAAAGCTCTCCAACATTTACAATTACTCCAAAGTTCATGACTGCTGCTACTTCAGCATCAATAACTTTTTCTTTGTTTTCTAAAATGAATTTAGTGAATTTTTCTCTTTTTTCTTCCGGGCTTTCTTCAGTTAAAATAATTCGATTGTCTTTAGTTATTTCGTTGATGTAAAAACTTATTTGATCTCCTGGATTATATTTTCTATTTCTAAAATCTCTTAAAGTATCTTCTTTCATTTTAGAATTATGTAATAATCCAGTAAATATGTCCCCAAATTCCACAAATATTCCATACTTAGAAGTTCCTGTTATATTTCCTGTGTATTTATGATTTAGATCTAATTCAGCTATTTTTCTTGGAAGAACATGTTCGATATATTTCTTATGAGAAACAATGAATGAATTCATTTCCTTTAAGAAATCTTCAACCATCACTATAACTTCTTTTCCAACTAATGTTCGGAAATCAATGATCTTATTTGGAGCTGCTAATGAACCAGGCATAAATGCCTCTATTCCTTGTACCTCAACAAAATAACCACCTTTATTGGCTTCCATTACTTTTGCAACATAAGCTTTAGAAGGTGATTCTATTTCTTTCATAAATTCTTCTCTTATCTTTTTCAAATGGCCTTGCCATAATGAAATTTTAATTGTTGGAGAAGATTCTATTACATATGCATAAATACCTTGTTCTAAAAATTTAACTTTAAATTGAGGCTTTAATATATCTTCCACAAATTGGTCAACTGTATTATAACCAAATATTTGTAGAAATCTCTTTTCTCGACTTAAATCAATATCCACAGATAAACCGCCAGATAGCTCTATTGACATTTTATCTAACCTAACGTTATAGATGTCGGTAATTACAACGCAGTCTCCTTTCGTTAAATCTTTTTTAATTGTTTGGGAATTGTTGTCAGAGAGGAGGTCAAACATTTTTTGAGCGTAGGGGGCTCTTGAATAACAGATGTTGTGATTGTCTTGACCTTTGATTTTCTCGTTTGGAATTAGTCGGTTTCCACCTCGATGATTTCCTTCAAATTCCGCCCAGTTGAAATCTTCAAAATTATTCATACTTATTTTAGTTTTTGCGTTAATACTAAGTGTTTATCTATATATTTTTCCCATGGAGGAAGTTTTGATAGAGAGTGGATATATAAATAAAACTCTAATATTATGATTTGGACCCAATTAAATCTGCATACACCAGTACCTCAACTTCCTAAGATTTTAAACACAAACTTCTTATCATTTGAGAGATATATTGATGTATTTTTTGATGGTAGTTTAGGGATTCTAACTGTTCCATTAGAGACAACTGGTAGAATAAAAGGCACAAGGGGAGAATTTGTTACTGCAGTCGTAGATAATTTAATTGTAAAGAGACAATTCACTAATTTATACGATAATAATACCACTGCTGATTACAATTTCTATAGAATGTATGTGGATCCCGTGACCGTTGGTAGAGATCCTTGTACATATGGAATTGATACATCATCATGGAAATTTCCTTATGAACCAGCAGGATATAAAGTCATAGACGTAATGAAACCATATTATAAGGTTTCAAACGCAAATCCAATTTTCTTAGCAAATGATAATCTTTCACAAGTTGTAGGAATTTATTTTGATTCATCTTTAATTGGGATTAATCAACTTGAAGTTTTATTGGATCCATGCAACAATATAAGTTATATTGTCGACGCAAGCGGGGCAGGAGCGGCTTATGAAGAATTTATTGCTATTGCATACGATCCATCATGGGGTACAACATGGACTCAATATAAATACAGTGTTGAAGCTAGTGGAACTGGCGGAGGTGGGGGTGGAACCGGAATTGTAGGTCCAGGAACTATTAATCATATTCCAAGATTTACTGCTACTACAACAGTAAGGGATTCGTCACTTTATATGGATGGTGATGAATTAATTGCAAGAGATATTCAAATTAACAATGCCTTAAGGGATTCATCTGATAATATTCTTATAGGATATGGGTCTCCATTACAAATAAATGATCCTTTAGCAGTTAGAGATGTTTGCATTTACGGTCCAAACGCATGGATCGAAGGATTATTAATTACCCAAGATATTTCTACAACAGGAAATATTTATGTTGATGGATCAATTATATTAAATGGTCAAGAAGTAGGACCAGCAATTTTTGATCCTACAGCTCCTGATTCATTATCAATGCCATATACGGTTGGAGGAATCCCTGCTGGTACCACAGTTGGAGATCTAAGAGGAAAAACTATAGAACAAATATTTATGGATTTATTATTCCCAACTGTTTATGCTTCGGTTTCTACTCCTAAGAGTCTTTCGTATTCTGGATTACTAAGCGCATATGCTGAGCCTAGCTCGTCATACACACCAACACTTGTTGCTGCATTTAATCCTGGAGCAATACAGAATGGTAATGGAACCCCAGGACCTAATTTAACTGGTGACGCTTACTATTATACATTTAAGCTTCCTGGTGGAACAATTGAAGCAGAAGGTAGTTGGACTTTAAACTCATCAACACATGTATTTACAACTCCTATTTTAATTGGAAATGTCGGGGCAACATATACTTGGTCAGTTGACGTTAGTCATGCTATTGGAACAGGAACTTATTATGATAATAAAGGAAATGTTGGAACTAACTTAGATGCACAAAGAGTGGCAGCAACAATATCTCAAGTTTCAGGAGCTATTACAAGTAGAAATAAGAGATATTGGGGTGTTAGTTCAAACTCTTCATTAACAAGCAATGAAATTATTACATTAGACAGTAGTGAATTCTCAAATACTTACACAAAAACATTATTCTATGTTTCACCTACAGCTGAATACATTTATTATTGTTATCCATCATCAATTCCAGGAACTCCAGTATTTACAGTTGGTGGTTTAACATTTACTGGTATTCATAATATTGGTCCTGTTTCTGTAACCAATAGTTATGGTCATACAGAAAATTACAACGTATGGAGAACAGATGGGCTTCAAAGTGGAACTAATATTTCAATTGTAATAACTTAAAAATAAAATAATAAAAAATATAAAATGGCAAATAATTCAGGAACATTAGTTATAGCAGCGATTCGCCCTTGGGCTGATACCGACGTATTTGCCTCTGCATTTGCGAATGAAATTCGAGGAGGTTTACATATCGTTGCCAATGACACTTCAAGAAACTTATTGCTAACTACATATTCTGATAGAAAAGAAGATGGTATGTTAGTATATGTTCTTAGTTCTGCTTCAAATGGAGGTGCAAGAACTATGTATCAATTGAATGGAACAACTTGGGAGCTATTTAATCCCGGAGGAGTAACATTAGCTTATGTTGATGGATCATTACAACTTAGAGATAGTTCTATCAGTAGTTTAAATTCGTGGGTTTCAAACCATGAAACTTCATTAGGAAATTTAACTGTATGGAATCAAGGACTTGATACATCTTTAGGAAATTTATCAGCATGGCAAGTTGTTCAAGATTCATCTTTAGCATATATTAGAGCAGCTTTTATTCCAAATGCTTCATTAAGTGATGATTTTGTTTGGAATAATGGATCTCTTGAAGTTAGTTTGGGATCTGTTTATGGACTTGATCAATTTGTAAAATCATCATCAATTGGATATGGTTTATATTGGGTAGATGGTAAAATTGATGTAAGTATTTTTGTATCAACAACCGATACATCAAGATATACTCCAACAGTAGCTGATAATATTATAATGCCTGTGGCTGTAGGAGGTATACCAAAGGATACGTCAGCTGGTGGTTTAAGGGGTAAAACATATGATGAAATTTGGACTGATTTATTGTTCCCAACTGTAGATGCAACTGTAGGACTTTTAAACAGTTTAGGATTAAGTGGTATAAGTGGAACCTTAGAAGTTGGTACATTATATGGTCCAACATTAACTGCTACATATAACTCAGGTAGAATAACGAATGGTGATGGAACAACTGATGGAAGCTTAACAGGAGCAGCTTTGCAATTTGTATTTAGAATTCCTGGAAATACTGTTGATGGTGTTTATACGGCTACATCAAATACACAAACTCATAATCCTACAGACGTTTCAATTGCTCTTGGAACAAATACATGGACGGTAAATGCAAGCTGGGGCGCAGGAACAGGTACTTATTATAATAATAAAGGCGTTCCTTCTTCATCATTAGATTATTTAAGAGTTGCAGGAAGCGCAAGCGCCACAAATACTATTACTGGTCAAAATAAGGCTTATTGGGGCACAGATCCACAAACTTCATTTGGTGAATCATCTGATGTTACTGGTCTTGATACAAGTGCTTTAGCAACTGCGAGAGGAAGAACATTTACAATAGCAAATGGTGGGGGAGAATATATCTGGTATTGTTATCCTACAAGATTTGGACAAGCAACGGCCTTTACTGTTGGTGGATTTGCTACGACATTCTTAGAATCATCCTTATTAGTCACAAACTTAACTGCAGTTCCATATACAGAAAACTTTTATACCTATAGAAGCCTTAACACACAGTCTGGATCCAATATAACAGTTGTAGTTACTTAATGAATAAAATAAAAACTATTTAATATGGCAAACAATCAAGGAACATTAGTTGTTGCAGCAATACGACCTTGGGCCGATACAGATACTTTTCCATCTGCGTTTGCAAATGAATTGAGAGGAGGTTATCAAACTGTACAAACTGATGTATCTAGAAACTCGATTTATACCGCTAGATTAGAAAATGGTATGTTAGTTTGTGTTCTTAATTCTGCAGAAGCAGGAGGACAACGACAAATATATCAATATAATGCAACAGGAGATCCATCATGGGAAGTTTTTTCAGTTGGAGGGGCATCTTATCTTTCGGCTTTGTTGGATGTCTCAATTAGTGCTGATATTTCTTCTGGCTATATATTAGTATATGACCCATCTGCTAACGACGCAAGTAAATGGCATGCTGTTAAACCTTTAAGTGTTGCTGATATTTTTATTCCTGAAGTCAGTTTTAATGATGTTTATTTTAAATGGAATGGAGGTTATTTAGAACCAAGTGTTCAAGGCGGTGGGGGTGGCGGAACTGTTGGATGGTTTAATGGTGTAGTTGGATCTAATAATCAAATATTAACTGCTGCAGGAGATGGATCAATTGTAGCCGAATCTAGTTTATATTTTACTGGACTTAATTTAGGTATTGGAACTGCAAACCCTTCTTCTTATCTTCATGTATATGGGCCTGGGGGAGTTAACCCGGTATTTAAAGTAAGTGGCACAGGAGAACAATCATGGCAACTTTATAATGAAAACCCAACTGGAGCAACAACCACATCATTAAAATTTGCTAGTCGACACAACCCGGATTGGTCATGGATTTGGGTTACCGATGATACAAATGATGGAAGAAACGATTTCATGCTTTATAATAGGGCGGGTGGAACTAAATATGTTATATACTGTGCAAGCAATGGTAATATTGTACTAGGAGATACAAGCGCTCCGGATCATGATCCAGCAGCAAGATTAACAGTTATAGGAGATGTAAGTATTTCTAGCGATCTATTCATTTCAGGAATGGATAATACTAAAACAAACTATACAGTTTATTATGATACCACCTCTAAAAAATTAACATATGGTAATGCTCCAGATGCATCTCTTAATTATCTATATACATGGAATTCTGCACAAGATTCTTCTATCACAACATTAAGAACAATTGTTAATAATGCTTCAACATTCCTTGGACTTTATGATACTCCAAGTTCGTATCAAGCAGGCAAATTAGTTGCGGCTAATGATGCATGTACAGGATTGGAATTTGTTCCTAGAATATGGAGAGAATCTAATAATGAAATTACAGTTGATGATCCTTGCTCAAATGTATTATTTTATGATTATATTGAGTTAGAAGCAGATGCTGGAGTGGCTACTCTTATTGAAAAAAATATTACTGCATCGGCTGGTAATACCGAGCAGGGTTATAAATTTAATTTGGATGGAAATACCCAATTAAAAGTTTACGGCGTTGCTAATGGATCAGGAGCCCTAGACGGATCTCAGGGTATTGCTGTTATGAATTATTTCTATATAGGAGATCCTGCATCAGCCCCTGCTACAAATAGATGTTGGCGATTATATATTGCTGATGATGCCTCAAATGGAAAATTAATTTTTGAAAAAAGAGATAGTGGTGGTAAATGGATTGAATCTGGAAAATTTGAATAATTTATGAGTAGAATAATTATACAGGATGGTGGTATTAAAGGAAGTAATAGAATGAAGATTATGAATGATTCTGGTAATAATCAAAATGCCAGAAGATTAAAATTAATGATCGGTTCTAATCAAAAAATTATTGTTTCTGTTGCGGGAAAAACATATGAATCAGAAGATTTAGGAATTACTTATACTGAGTTACCCGCGACATTTCCTACCATTACCGCTTATAATTTAAATATTTCTACAAACAATATTTTCTATGCTGTAACAAACGCATCTATATATAACGATTCCGGAACCATTAGAGGAACAGTGTATCTTGCATTATCTGAGGATAGTGGAAATACTTGGACTAGAGATGTTTCGCTTCCATTTACACCCGGATCAACAAGCCCCGGCTCTTTTATGTGGGGATCTCAAGACGGAAAATATTTAATGGCTTCTTCTTGTACTTATTATATAGATGGAACAGTAATTACTTCAAGAAATTTTGGTCAAGATGTCTCTGTTAATTTATCAGGAGCATCTATGCGTTATACAGCCGGATATGTTGATAAATCAGGAAAAAATATGATCATTGGTGGTACAGGGTCTGAAACAGGAATAATGCAGACTAAATATTCTAGTGATTATGGGATAACATGGAATAATTTTACACAAATTCCTTCAGGATCTCCAATGGGAGGTGCGGTTGTTTCCGGAGATGGAAGTCGAATAGTAGTTTGGGAACAATATCATTCTAGCGGAAATGCAGTTGTTTATGTTAGTACAGATTGGACAACATGGAACTCAACAACAGTGTCTCAAAGAATGCCAGCTGTAGGTGCTATTTCTTATGATGGTAAATATATTTTAATACCCTCATCAGATAGATCAAATGCCCCTCAACCATATTTGAATCTTTCTACTAATTATGGAAGCACATGGACATTAAAAGATGTGGGTTATAGTCAATTTTGGGGAGGATGTGCTATGTCGGCTGATGGTAAATATATGATTGCTTATGGTGGAGGAGGCAGCAGTGGAGGAGGTTATGTAGTCGGATATTGTTATAAATCTATTAATTATGGGGCAACATGGAGTCGAATAACTGAATTACCCGCTTCAATATATTATGATGTTGCCATGTCTAAGTCAGGAAAATATGTTTTCGTTACAGATTCTTCTGCTTCTCATGGCGGCGGTGTTTATCGTAGTGATGATTATATGAACTCTTGGACTCATTATTTTGATGGAAGTACCGCAGCAGGAATATTTATTAATTTTTAGAAAATGAAGATTAAAATATGAGTAAAACAATATTACATATAGGGGGAATTCCGTTATCAATTGGAAAAATTCCAATTTGTTTGGACTATACTCCTCCTATTGACTATGGTCCTCTGCTTTTGCAATTTGTGACTAACGATGTTGGTGGGTCTTCGTTTGATCCTTCAGTTGCTACATCATCTGGAACGTTATGGTGGGATTTGGGTGATGGATCAATATTGAATTCCAATAAATTTACTCATGTTTATTCATTGAGCGGAAATAAAACTGTAAAAGTTTATCAAGGATCTACAACTGGAAGTGTCGGAATTTTAGAAATCGGAATAGATAATGATAAAATAGTTGGTGTATTAGATCTATCAACATTAAGTAATTTAGGTGGAGTATTTGATGCTAATACTAACCCCGATCTTACGCAGATAAAAAACCCTATTTCATCACAAATATATGGAAATAAAAATTTGCAGACTATTATATTCCCAACAACATTAAACCGACATTTTTTCCAAATTAATTGTGTAAGTTGTTCATTAGATACAACAACTGTAGATAACATACTTGATAAATTAGCAACTAGATGGAATCAAGTTTTGCCTAATTATACAACTGCAATATGGCTCGATAAATATCGAAACTCTCCACCCACAGACGGTTCTTCCAATGCCAATATAGCAAAGATATTAAATATTTTTAGTTCGTCAACAGCGTATGATGTTTCTGTTTTAATTAATTATGGACCAACACAATTATTAAAATTTGATGGAAGTGTATTTTTGAAATCGAATACTAGCTTAGCACCTCCTTCTGCTTCAGATTATAGAATTTCCTTTGATTGTTATATGGACACCTCTACAAACATCGGAACTGGCACCTCTGTTATGATAGTATTAGGAGGAACTAATAATATGGGAGTAAGATTTATTTCTGACACCTCTATACAATATTATTATGGCTCGACAGTTAAACAATGTCCTATTTTTCTTCCAAATCAAAAAAATCATATAGATTTTTATTATAACGGAGCATCTGCAGCTGGTGATGTTAGTCTTTATATTAATGGAGCTATTCAGAGCAAAGTTAATGCAGGAACGGGATCTTCAAGAGGATCTACTTGGATTGGAGGATGGGATTCAGTTAGTTGGACAAATATTAAAAATTTCACTTTGTGGAACTTAGATTTAAATGGGGAACATTTTTATAAAGGAGATCCTTCGGGAAATATCGAGACGGCTTGGAAAGATACTATTGGCACAATTGATTTAAGTTTGATATATCCAGACGGTAAACCTCCGTCAAAAAGATATGCTGTTGTCGGCCAAGTTGGATTAGCTGGATAAATGTGACTTTTTGATACTATTGAATATATAAAAAAACTAATATAATAATATGGCTAATAATCGAGTTACACCTTTTGTGAAGAGAATGAGAGCTACAGGCGGAACTATTTACACATTCAGTTCTGCTGTTGAGGACATTGGCCTAAATATTAATGAGCGAAACAACGTCGTTAAGATCTCTCACTTTGCACTTTTAAATATACCAAACATTGCTGAGGCAAGTACAGGAACTATTTTCAATACTTTTAATATCAGAAATATTGTAGGTTGTTGGGAATATGAGCAAGGAACAACTTCTATAAAAGATGGTCGTGTTCTTATTGCTGAGTCTTTTCAAAACTATGCTTTAAATTTAGAAGCAAATTTATTAAATCAAGAAACTTACAATCCTGAATTAAGTAATACAGTTTCAGAACGTGTATTTTGGAAATGGTTAAAAGAAACCGGGGCTATAAGATGGGCAGATCCGTCAATTGCTGGAAATGGTGTACGTTATTGGACGGAAGAAGTAGATTCAAGTGATTATAGCCGTGTTGTACAATATATTGGACCAGTATCAGCAGGAAATGTTAGAGTTGATACATTTGGAACTTATAATGAAACTTATGTTTTAGTTCCTACTTCTCATGGACAGACGAGAGCATACTTTAAACAAGTAGAAGATGATAATTATCGTCATGGAATGGAAATAGGAGATCTAGGAGAAAATATATTAGGACGAGAATCATATACAAGACCCCACCCAGACGGTTTAAGTTATTTAGCTTATTATGATTTTGTTGATTCATCAACTCAAGTTGGTCCTGAACCATATTATATGGAATATGATGACTCAACAGGAACATACCCAGGATGGTGGTATTCTGCAGAAGGAAAGGATCCTATTTCTGCAAAAAATGCGTATCTAACAGACTCTTCAAATTATATAAATTCAGGGGTTTATAATACTGTATTAAGATATACGGGACCTAACACTATAGATTTTAAAAGGTCTAAAGTTGATTGTATAAATCTCGAATTTGGGATTGATAATTTACGAACAATATTTGGAGATTCAACATTAACATTTGACACCTTAGCCACAACCCACGCAGTTAATGATAGATTTAATTTTAATGCTGTATTAATTTATTATTCAATTTATAACTCTACAAGAGATGCCATATTAGCAACAAATTTATTAGGAGTTATGTTCCTTGATGCTCCTTCTGGAAATTCATCTCAAATTGTCGAAGGATATGAAGGAATTTTGCTTCCATCTCTTGAAAAAATACAAAGTGGCCCTACTGGTTTCGGAACATCATATTCATTACGTCTTAATATTAAGACCGACAATATGATTGATGATACGGGTGCCATAGTTGTTGATGCTGCAACAAGCGATCAAATAATGGCTGATCAATGGCAAGCTGCTTTCCAAAATCTTTCAAGTGCGGTTAGTATTTTAACACAACAAAACTCAACTTTAAATTACATCTCTGGACAATATGTTCTTCTTCAAGGACAACAAACCCAATTGATGAATGATGTTACTGCTCTTAAATATCAAGTAAATGATATTGCAAGAGATATTACCGGAACTGCAGCATTAGGCCCAGGCTTTGTTTGGGATGCTTCAGGCTACTTGGATGTAAGTGTGACTTCAATGGATTATAATTATATTGATGGAAGTTTATTAGCAAGGGATGCCTCTATTGATGATATTTTAGAAAGATATTCAGAAATAGATTCTTCTATTGAAAACCTTTATGATTATACTTTAGACTTAAGCACAAGAATTGATGAAATAGGTCCTTCAGGTCAAGATGCTTCAATACCTTATTTATATGATTATACTTTAGATCTTTCGACAAGAATAGACAACTTTAGTCCTGATCAAGATGCTTCAATACCTTATTTATATGATTATACTTTAGATCTTTCGACAAGAATTGATGAAATAGGTCCATCTGGTCAAGATGCTTCAATACCTTATTTATATGATTATACTTTAGACCTAAGCACAAGAATTGATGAAATAGGACCATCAGGTCAAGACCCATCTATTCAAGATCTTTACGATACTGCATTATTTGGAGTTGGAAATGGTTCAGGAGATGTTGGTCTTTTATATTTAGATGTTGTAGATAACAAGGCAACTGCAGTTGCTAAAGGTTTAATTGCTGGGGATGGAATAACTTTTGATGATTCTGAATATTCAGTGACTATTAATGCAGTGCGTGATGCTTCAATAGATGATTTGTATTCTAATAAAGTAGATGTTTATAAATGGAATAATGGCGAAACCCACGTAACACAAATTGTTAATGACGGTGATACAATATCAATGTATGGATATGATGCAGAAACTTATTTTGTAAACGGAATTGAAATTTCAAATGATTTAAATAGAGTTAAAATTTACAATGATGAAGATGCTTCAAATGGTCCTTGGTTCATATTAAATAATGAGAGGATAGAAGCTAATGCTGCTATACATTATGAAGGGGTTGATGAAAATACAACTGATACATCTGCATTAATATCAAAAGGATATGCGAAAAATACATTTGTTAAAGAAACAAGTCTTGGAACAGATTTTTATTGGGATGAAGGTTCATTAGATGTTTCAACACAAGATATTAGTACTCTTTTACTTGATGCTGAAGATTATTTCTATACTAAAGATGAAATAGATGCTTCATTCTATACAAAAGAACAAATAGATGCGAGTTTTGCACATATTGGTCAAGACCCATCAATAGTTGATCTTTATTCAACAAAATTAGATGCTGAGATTCCAAGCACAGTTTATGACCCTTCATATTTAAACAAATACAATGTTGTCACTGATGACGCTAACAACTTTATCGTCGCCAATAAAATCTTTAATGAAGATGAGCCTGATTTAAATTATATAAATGAGTCAAAAACTATTTATAATCAAGCGCCTGATTATATCAAGAGACCAACGTATTTGCTTGATGCAAAAGGAGGGGTTGACGGAGATAATTGTGGCGTAGGTAGTTTATATCTTCAGGGTAGTGATCAACAAAGTGGTGAACAGGCTTCTATTTCGTTAACAGCCACTCAATATTCAAGTGGAACACCAAGTGTAAATACAGTTAATGTCACACCTGGAGCCACTTATATTGATAAAAAATTAGAATATACAGTAGCAGCTCCTGATGATTTAGCTGAACTTTCTTTAATTCATAAAGGATATGTTGATGCTTCATTAGCTAATAAATTAAAT
>ERZ795051.1100-NODE-1100-length-36982-cov-9.618572_pt1 | contig 36982 bp, 30 predicted proteins | sample MGYA00375135_ERZ795051 | MGnify/ENA primary metagenome ERZ795051 (study PRJEB30180, sample SAMN05720222) | activated sludge metagenome | isolation source: Anaerobic digester | place: Japan | collected 2015-05-26 ... | reverse complement strand
AGGATGCACAGAATACAAGCTCAAAGAAAAACTTTGCATACAACGGAACTCCCGTCCAGTTGAGAGCAGAATACACTCCATGGTAACTATTGCCGATAGCTGGACTGTTATCAGGCCCGCTCATCATGAACATCCCCTTGTATCCCATAAAGCCATTACCATCTCCAAACATAAGCCCCCATCCAATGAACCAGAATGCAATGGAAGAGATGGCAAATACTATAAAGTTTTTTGTAGAAATATTTACTGAATTTTTTGCCTGCTGCAATCCAGCTTCTACCATGGCAAAACCTAAATTCATAAAGAAAACCAGAAATGCAGCAAAGAGTACCCAGAGCGTATCCAGTGCAACATTATTTAAAGCAAGAGAGGCAGAAACTGTTTGAACTGTCACTACCTCGGTATCCTGTGCAAATGAAAAACCTGCGCACATCATGACAATCATAAAAACAGTCAGTATTTTCAGAACCTTCATATTGTCCTCCTTTCAATGTTAGCCTATAGCTCTTGAACCGCGTTCATCGGTTCGTATGCGAATGCATTCCTCAATGGGAATGACAAAAATTTTACCATCACCAATATTGCCTGTTTTGGCACCGCGGGTTATTGCTTTAATTGTTGGTTCAACATAGTCATCGTTTACAGCAATCTGGAGCTCAATTTTTTTTAATAACCGTATTTCATGCTTTACACCGCGATATGTCTCGGGATATCCCATTTGCCTGCCTGAACCAATTGAGTTGATTACTGTCATGAGGTTTATACTTGCTTCATTAAGTTCTTTTTTAACATCTGCAAGTTTCTCGGGACGGATGATTGCAATAATCAATTTCATATAACCTCCTTATATTGTAAAATGAGTGATCATGTACCATATGGTTCCATGCTTAACCTTGTATTAAAAACCAGCCTGCAGGGTTCTTTTATTAAATAACCTCGCAAAGTTTTTCAGGTCAATGTTTGATTGTTTTATACGCTATAAAGTCTTTGTATTTAACATTGAGTTAATGCATTTGTAACGTAATTGAAACAATTGTAAAATTGGAATATTTTTGTTTTTTACTTGACAATTATGTCACATTGTGTACATAAGTGGTAAAAAGTGGGGATTGGTGTTCTATAGTAGAAAGCAGGGGGAAAGTATAGAAATATATGTTTATGGGTGAATATAGCCCGGCGCTTGATGAAAAATGTCGTATTGCAATACCCATGAAGTTACGAAAAGCGTTTGGCGAGGAAAACATCATTCAAAAGCTCATCATAACACATGGTTTTGATAAGTGTGTTATGGCTTTCAGGGAAGAGGACTGGAAAGAATTTGTTGAAACAAAGCTTGTTCCCCTTTCACAGGCTGATCCCATGAACAGGATGCGTATTCGTTTTTTGTTGGGTGGTGCAACCGAATGTGAGCTTGACAAACAGGGAAGGATATTAATACCAAATTATCTGCTGGAATATGCACAGATAGACAGGGAGGTTGTTATTCTGGGATTGTATAATCGTATTGAGATATGGAGTGCTGAAGTTTACAAAAACTATAAACCGGATGGTAATGCACTCAATCAGTTTGCTCATGATCTGGGGTTTTGATAAACGAATGATGATTAATGTGACATAATATGGAACACCAGTACTATCATACGCCTGTCATGCAGAAAGAAGTGTTGAGCTTTCTATCTCAAATACAGGATATAGAATCGGCAACTATTGTTGATTGTACGGTTGGCGAGGGTGGGCATTCAGAATTGATACTGAAGCAATGGGGTGGCGTTACGCTCTATGGATTTGAAAGGGATAAAGAAATTTTTGCGATAGCTCATAAACGATTGCAATCCTATGAAAAGGTTGTATTGATCAATGATAATTTCAGGAATCTCAGGATTCACTTTAATGGTATGCAAAATTCTATAGCAGCTTTTTTATATGATTTTGGTGTGTCATCGTACCATTTTGATGGCACTGACCGTGGCTTTGCTTTTAAGAGTAACCAGAAACTTGATATGCGTCTTGATAGCAAAGCTCATGTATCTGCGTATGATATTGTCAATAGTTTTACTGAAAAAGAATTGACAGAAATATTTGCAAAGTATGGTGAAGAACGCTGGGCACGACGTATAGCTAAAAGGATTATCTATAAGCGCAGTGAGCAGCCAATTGAAACAACCGGACAGCTTGCGGATATTGTTGTACAGGCTATTCCAAAACAATACAGGGTAAAAAACATTCATCCCGCTACACGCGTTTTTCAGGCTTTACGAATATATGTAAACGATGAGTTATCAGCTATTGGTGAGTCATTAAAAGACGCCATAACATTTTTAAAACCAGGGGGCATGATTATTGCACTATCATTCCATTCATTGGAAGACAGGATTGTTAAAGATAGATTTAGACGATGGGCAAAGGGTTGTAGTTGTGATAACGATGGGTTGCACTGTCAATGCAATAGTGGTCCGCTTGTTGCTGTGTTGACAAAAAAACCGTTGCAACCGGAAGAATCTGAATTAGAAAAAAATCAGCGTTCACGAAGCGCAAAATTACGTGTATGCAGGAAGCTTTAATTATTATGAACACATCCGAACAAAAAAGTATAGTGCAATATAGCACCATTGTTATATGTGTCATATGTTTTATTGTGGCATTTATTTATCAAAATATTGAATATATGCAGTTGAAGATGCAGTATGATGCAATGGTTAATGAATATAAAACTGTTGTTGAGGAGTATGATCGTCAAAAGTATATATTACAAAAAGCTGTGTCAATGAAAAATCTTGATGCCTTTGCACAGTTGCATGGATTGGTACCAATGAGTAAGGACAGTGTAGTGATAGTTGAAAATAATAGTAAAAACACTATGCAGGAACAAAGATGATGGAGATAAAGATATACAATTCATTTGATTTATATACATTGCTGGATTCGATGGATGTTAGCATCATCAAAGGTGATGAAGATATTCGTATCAGTTCAGTTGAATATGATTCGCGCAGGGTTGAAAAAGAATCGATATTTGTTGCGATAGAAGGGTTTGAAACTGACGGACATAAGTTTATTAAAGACGCGCTGGAAAACAAAGCATCATGCATTGTGCTTAATGAAAACAGACTGGATGAATTTTCCTTTTTACTTGATCGTAATGATCTGGCAGTAGTTACCGCAAAAGATACTCGTAAGGCTCTTTCGCAGATATCTGCGCGTTTTTATGGGGAGCCTTCTCTGCAGGCAGTGGTAATAGGTGTTACCGGTACCAATGGTAAAACAACTACAACATACATGCTGGAGTCTATTTTATCGAAAGCAGGATTTCATTGCGGTGTGATAGGCACTATTAACTATCGCTGGAAGGATAAAAAAATCAATGCATTACACACCACGCCCGAATCCAAAGACCTTCACGAGATGATGTCAATAATGGTGCTGGATGGAGTGGATTGTATTATCATGGAGGTTTCATCTCATGCGCTTTCATTGTTGCGCGTTGATGATATTCATTTTGATTGTGCTCTATTTACCAATTTAACCCGTGACCATCTTGATTATCATATAACATTTAATGACTATTTCATGGCAAAGGTTCGATTATTTGAAATTTTAAATAAAAGTTGTAAACAAAAAAAAGCAGCGTTTATCAATAGCGATGACAATTACGGGAGACAGATCCTGAACTGGCGGCAGCGCTTTAACTATCCTCTTTTTTCGTATGGGATTCAGAACAACGCTGACTATCATTGTATTGAGTCGTCCATCCAGACATCCATCAGGGGTACGCGGTTTGCCACCGATGTGCCTTTTGCAAAACAATTTGAGATGCGTCTTGCCGGGAAATTCAATGTTTACAATGCTCTTGCTGCTATTGGTGTTGCACATTTTTTAAATATACCTGCGGGCAGGATAGTAACCGGTATTGGTCTGGTTGCAAGTGTTCCCGGCAGATTTGATATAGTATTATCACCAGAAGGTTTTGCAGTTATAGTGGATTATGCACATACCAACGATGCGCTGGAAAAATTGTTACTGGGCGTTCGCTCATTAAATCCACAGCGTGTTATTACTGTTTTTGGTTGTGGTGGCAACAGGGACAAAACAAAGCGACCTATTATGGGTAAGGTAAGCGAGGAGCATTCGGACTGGATTATAGTGACCAGTGATAATCCAAGAAAAGAAAATCCTGAGGATATTATCAAGGATATAACTGCTGGCATGAAATCAAAAAAGTATCAGATTATTGTCAACCGTGAAGAGGCAATTAAACAGGCAATAGCTATGGCTGAAAGTGGTGATGTGATTGTTATTGCAGGCAAGGGGCATGAAGATTACCAGATCATTGGGACAAAAAAAATACACTTTGATGATAAAGAGGTAGCGTTAAAATATATCAATGAAAGGAATGCAAAGTGATAGTGCAGTTTGAAACATCTTCAGTAACTATCGCCCGAGCTATAGGTGCAAAGCATTATGGTGCTGATATGGCTGTTAAGCATATCACAACAGATTCACGGCTTTTAGACGATAAAAGTTTGTTTGTTCCGATAGCTGGTCAGAAATTTGACGGGCATGATTTTATTGAAGAGGCGTGTAAAAGCGGGAAATGCTCTTCGGTTTTGACACACAAACACACTGATGTTGCGATTGCCGAGAGGTATGGTGTCAGCGCTATTGTTTGTGATGATACCCTGCACGCATATATGGATATTGCTCTATGGCACCGCAAAAATTTTGATATTCCAACTATTGGTATTACGGGAACCAACGGGAAGACAACCACAAAAGAGATGATTGCTAACGTTTTAGAATCGCAGGGCAGGGTACTGAAAACAGAAAAAAATTATAACAACGAGATTGGTGTGCCGTATACACTGTTGCATTTAAACAAAGAGCATGCATTTGCAGTGATAGAGATGGGAATGAATCATTTAGGTGAGATACACCGATTATCACTGGCTGCTGCGCCAGATGTTGCAGTAATCACCAACATTGGAGAAGGTCATCTTGAATTTGTAGGATCAACCATGAATGTTGCACATGCAAAAGCAGAGATTCTGGATGGCATGAATAAGGGTATATGTATCATCAATAATGAAACAAAGCATAAGGATATTGTCATTAATAAAGCTAACGACAAAAAGATTAAGGTTATAACATTTGGACTTACCGGTGATATACGCCCTGCAACCTTTGCTGTTTATGCCGATAAAACCGTAGTGCAGTATGATGGTATTGATTTTGTTGTTTATGCGTATGGATTCCATAATGTGTATGCTATGCTGGCAACTATTGCAGTTGCAAAGGTATTGGGAATACCGCTGAACAATGTTAAAGAATCCCTTGAATGTTTTAAGCCAGTGTCGATGCGAAGTGCTCTACACAATGGCCGTTGTATAATCATTGATGACAGCTACAATGCAAATCCGCTTTCTATGGAATATGCGTTTGCCAGTGCATCAATGGTATTCCCCCATAAACGTAAGATTGCTGTTCTTTCAGATATGAAAGAGCTTGGCAATGTTTCAAAAGAACTACACTATGAAATTGGCGCTAAATTAGCACACAGCGGGTTTGCTTACCTTTTTATATGGGGCAACGATGCAAGGTTTTACGCTGATGGCGCCATTGCGGCAGGTTTTGAGCGTTCGCAGATTTATATATATGATGACAAAGAAGAGCTTATACAGGCTTTGAGACAGTTTATTCAAGCTGATGATGTGGTTCTTGTTAAAGGTTCGCGTTCAATGAAGATGGAAGAAGTAGTAAAAGCATTAGAATAATGAGGTATCTATGTTTTACCATTTTATTTTACCATTACATGAATATCTTTCATTTTTACGATTGTTCCAGTATATTACCTTCCGTTCGGCGTATGCAGCTTTGACATCGCTTGTCATTGTGTTGCTGTTTGGTGGAATGGTTATACGCTGGCTAACCTACCTGCGCTTTAAAGAAGAGATCAGAGCATTAGGTCCCCAGTCACATCAAATAAAAGCAGGTACGCCCACCATGGGTGGCGTGCTTGTTTTAGGTTCGGTTCTTATCTCGGTGTTATTATGGGGAAATTTTAATAATCTGTATGTAGTACTTCTGGTAGTTGTTACGGTTTTGGCGGGAGCATTGGGCTTTGCTGATGATTATATTAAATCTATTTTGAAGAAAAAGGATGGTATTCCGGCACGGTTAAAATTTTTTATGCAATGTGTTATTGCCTGTGCGGTTGTTGTTGTCATCTATCTTTTTCCGTCAAACAGTAAAGAGGCAACAACGCTGTATGTTCCATTTATTAACAAAGCAATTATTGATTTATCATGGTGGTGGATTATCTTTGCCATTCTGGTTATTGTTGGCAGCTCCAATGCGGTAAACCTGACCGATGGGCTTGATGGCCTTGCCATAGGTACGGTTACCATAGTGGTTGGTGTTTTAGCAGTAATGTCGTACGTGTCAGGGCATCAGCCTATTGCACAGTATTTGCGCATACCGTATATTCCACAGGCAGCAGAGCTTACCGTTTTTTTAGCAGCGCTGGGTGGTGCTGGACTGGGTTTTTTGTGGTTTAATTCCAATCCCGCAACAGTATTTATGGGGGACACCGGCTCGCTGGCACTTGGCGGGATAATAGGTACTGTTGCCATTATGATTAAAAAGGAGATATTTCTTTTTATTGTTGGCGGCATTTTTGTTATTGAGGCACTATCGGTCATCATTCAGGTTGGTTCGTACAAACTAAGGAAAAAACGCGTATTTAAAATGGCGCCCATTCATCATCACTTTGAGCTATCAGGCGTGCCAGAGCAGAAGGTGGTAGTTCGTATGTGGATAGTTGGCATTATTTTAGCAATACTGGGTTTGAGTTCATTAAAGATATTATAACTATAGGATAGTTATCGTAATGAAGACACAGCACATATTGGTTGTTGGTTTGGGATATAGAACAGGGCTTGCATCAGCCAATTTTCTTGTTAACAAGGGATTTGATGTTACCGTGTGTGATATTAAATCTTCTGAGGAACTATCGCCCATAATACAAAAACTTGATGCACGGGTAAAGGTGATTGCCGGCAATCAGCATCCATCATTGCTGGAAAATGGATTTGATGAGATAGTATTGAGCCCCGGAGTTCCACAGTCCATTCCCCTGATTCAGGAGGCATATAGAAAAGCTATCCCCGTAATATCCGAGATAGAATTAGCATACCGCTATTGTAAAGCTGCCATAGTAGGGGTTACCGGTACCGATGGGAAATCAACGGTAACCATGTTGATTGCTCATTGTCTTACGCAGCTGGGCTTTGACGCTCATCCGGGAGGTAATATTGGCATACCGTTTATTTCGCTTGTCGATTCATTACATGAAGATTCAGTGGCAGTGATTGAGCTGTCGTCATTTCAGCTTGAGACGGTTAAAACATTTAAACCTGATGTAGCAATCATAACCAATCTTACTCCTGATCATTTAGATAGATACAATTCATTATATGATTACTTTAACGCTAAGATGAATATTGCCATTAATCAGTGCAAGGATGATTATTTTATTTTTAACAGGGATGATGAATTTATAGTTAACAACATGCCTGCACTACAATCGCAACAACATTCATTTTCCTTATTGGGGAAAGCAGATTGTTTTTACAGCAATGGTGCAATTGTTATGGATAGTAATGGTGAAACAACGCTTGTTGCATATGCCAGTAACATGAAGATAGCAGGGCTGCATAATGTGCAGAATGCTATGGCGGCTATTCTGGCATCAACCTTTATAGGGAAAAAGTTTGGTAACAATATTGATTTAAAAGTTCTGGAAGAAGCGTTATACAGTTTTAAAGGATTGCCGCACAGGGTACAAAACATTGGCGAATATAAGGGAAGGATTTTTATTAATGATTCAAAGGCAACAACCACTGGTGCGGTAATAATGGCATTAAAAAGTTTGCAGGATAATGTAATACTTATCCTTGGTGGCAGGGCAAAAGGCGATGATTATTCACGATTGAAACCAGTCATAAAAGGTAAGGTGAAAGCGTTAGTGCTCATTGGTGAAACAAAAGATGAATTTGCCTCAATCTTCAGCGATATACCGCATATTAAAGCATTTTCAATGGAGGATGCTTTAATAAAGGCTATGAAACTCAGTGCGAAAGGTGATACAATACTTCTTTCTCCAGCCTGCGCCTCGTTTGATATGTATAAAAATTATGAACAAAGAGGGAATCACTTTATTGAAATTTATTCTAAATTGGTGCGAGGAGAACTGGCGTGGATGTAAAGGCGGTGATAGACACTCGCAGAAAAGGCGAGCCAGAAATAGCACTGTTTATTGTGTCGTTTATTCTTATTGGCATAGGGATTGCAATGAGTTACAGCGCCAGTGCAATTTTTGCTGAACGGGTGTTTGGTGATTCGTTATATTTTTTAAAACGGCAGCTTGTATGGTGTTGTCTGGGATTTTTTATAATGATGATAGTACAGCATATTGATTACAGATATTACCAGCATTACACCCGTATAATGCTGTTGTTTACCATGATTGCGCTTATTCTGGTATTAATACCCGGCGTAGGTATTACCGTTAAAGGTTCATCTCGCTGGCTGGGATATGGTCCTTTGCAATTCCAGCCAGCGGAATTAGTGAAATTATTTGTTGTTATATATTTTGCAAAAGTATTTTCATATGACAATCATCGGGAAATTAATGTTTTACAGCTTTTGTTGCCATTGCTGGTAGTGGGTATTTTCTTTTTGCTTATTATGTTGCAGCCTGATTTTGGAACAGCTATTAATCTGGCCATCATTTCGGTAGTGTTACTTTTTGTTTCCGGTTTTCCATTGATATATATGATAGGTCTGGCATTATTGAGTGTGCCAATGTTTTATCTGTTAATATATCAGGTTGAGTATAGACGTCAGCGCATTTTAGCTTTTTTTGATCCATGGTCGGATAGGTTTGGTAAGGGATATCATATTATCCAATCATTTATTGCATTTAAATTAGGAGGTATGTTAGGTGCGGGATTGGGTTCGGGAACTCAGAAGATTAAGCGATTACCGGAACCACATACCGACTTTATATATGCAGTCATTGCCGAAGAAGCAGGTTTATTGGGAACATTCAGCATTCTTATTCTTTATTTATTTTTTTTCTATTTTGGGGTTAAAATTGCACTGAAAGCACCGGATGAATATGGGAGACTACTAGCAATGGGGTTAACACTTCTTATAACAGTTCAGGCATTTCTCAATATCAGTGTTGTCATTGGGCTGCTTCCAACAACTGGCATACCGCTTCCGTTTATAAGTTATGGCGGTTCTTCGTTATTGGTTAATATGATGGCAACAGGAATATTGTTGAACATTTCAAAATATCGCGAGGTTGTTCCAAGGGATATTAAATTTGATAAAGAGGTGCTGGTATGAAAACACCAGTATTGATAAGTGGTGGCGGGACAGGCGGGCATATAATGCCGGGGATAGCGTTGTATGAAGAGTTGAAAAGCAAAGGATATGAGGTATTCCTGCTGGTTGGTACCGGTGATGTGAAATTTTCATCCCTGAATAGTGTGGAAAATATCCAGGTGTATAATGCGCCAACAATGTGGAAAAATATTGTTAATTTTCCAGTGTTTACAATACGTTTTATTTCGGCAATGCTATGGACAATGAAGTTTATAGCAAAAAATAATATAGCAGCAGTTATTGGTATGGGAGGATATGTTTCAGCACCATCGCTTGTTGCAGCAATGATAAAGAAGATACCTATATATCTATGTGAACAAAATGTAGTGCCCGGTATGGTAACCAATTTTTTTGCAAAGCGTGCAAGAGCAATATTTACTACATTTGAAGCCACTACAACATATTTTGATGTGGAATCAACTGGTAAAATTGTACATGCTGGCAACCCCATACGGAAACAGGTGTTAACACCTGTAGAAAAAGATGCAGCCTTAAAACGTTTTAATATGATCCACTGTAAAAAGGTAATATTGGTGATAGGGGGCAGTCAGGGTGCATTGAAGCTTAATGAACTTACATATGATATGCTTGTTAGCTATCCGGATAGATTTGCAGATGTAGGTATTATATGGAGTACCGGTACATATTCATACCAGCAGTTTAAAGAAAAGCTGCATACCATAAAGCATGCATCAATTTATCTTGCACCATATATTACTGATGTTGAAAATTCATATGCAGCATGTGATATTGCTATTAGCCGTGCCGGAGCAGGTGTCATGATGGAGCTTGCAGCATGGGGTATTCCTTCAATTTTGATTCCATATCCTTTTGCAGCAAAGGATCATCAGAAAAAAAATGCACAGGAGTTTGTGAAAGCAGGTGCTGCAGAAATGATCAATAACAGTGACGCAACTGCACAAGTAGTTGCCACGCTATTGTTTGATTTACTTGATAATGAAACGTTATTACGGAAAATGAGTGCTAAAGCAAAGTCCATTGCAAAGCATAATGCGGCAGAAATTATTATTAATTATATTATTAAAGATTCTGATTTGAAAAAATAGGAGCGAGTAGTAGTGTTTAGAAAATCCAAAAAAATGCATTTTATTGGCATTGGTGGCATCGGGATGTCAGGTATTGCCGAGATTTTAATCAATTTGGGTTATGATGTGTCAGGTTCAGATTTGAGGGAATCAGAGCAAACCAAACGGTTGCGCCAATTGGGTGCAACCATTTACATTGGCCATTATCCATCAAACATAAAGGATTACCATGTGGTTGTAACATCAAGCGCTATTAGTAAAAATAATCCTGAAATAATAGAGGCAAAGAAAAGAAAAATACCGGTAATACACAGGTCAGAAATGCTTGCTGAATTGGTGAGATTAAAACATGGAATAGGTGTTGCAGGTACACATGGGAAAACAACCACCTCATCCATGTTAGCCTATATTTTATATCATGGAGGATTAAATCCTACTGCCGTTGTTGGTGGCAAGGTTTTAAATTTTGGCAGCAATGCAAGAATAGGTGAAGGGCAATATTTTGTTTTTGAGGCGGATGAATCGGACGGGTCATTTCTAAAGCTTTTACCTACTATTGGGATTGTAACCAATATCGATGCAGATCATCTGGATCATTATAAATATTTTGAGGGCATTAAAGAAGCATTCATTACGTACATGAATAATATCCCGTTTTATGGATATTCAGTAGTTTGCATGGATGATCCGGTTGTAGCTGAGGTATTGCCCAGGATTGAGCGTCCCTATGTTACCTATGGATTTAATCCCGGAGCTAATTTTAAAGCTACCAATATTAAGTTATTAAATGGATCAACAAGGTATTCCTGTTATTATAATGACAAATTATTAGGGGAGATAGTTCTTAATTTATTAGGGAAGCATAATATTATTAATTCACTGGCTGTTGTGGCTGTTGCTCTTGAATTGGGATTAACGTTTGGTGTTATAGCTGAAGCTATAGCTCAGTTTCAAGGTGTTGGAAGACGTCTGGAAAAGATTGGTGAAACAAATGGGATTATCGTTGTCGATGATTATGGCCATCACCCAACGGAGATACGGGCTACCCTGGATGCGTTAAAACAATTAGGAAAAAGGTTAATAGTGGTGTTTCAGCCGCATCGTTATACACGAACTCAATATTTATATGATGAATTTGGTCAGTCTTTTACAATGGCTGATGAGCTTTTTTTAACTGAAATCTATCCTGCTGGTGAAGAGCCCATTGAAGGAGTAAGCAGCAATTTAATACAACAATCTGTTAAAAAGCATGAAGGCAGGGATGTTGTTGTGATACCTCATCTTGATCAGGTGCCGGACTACATAAGTCCAATAGTCAGGGAAGGTGATGTCATAGTAACATTAGGTGCAGGCGATATCTATAAGGTTGGGCATGCCATACTTTCAATGTTAGATAAAAAGGGTGTGGTACAGTGAAAAGTAACTTATACACTGCCAGTATGATTGTGAGCCTTTTACTATTTCCCTTATATGGTTATGCATCGGTAGAAGCAATTAGCACTGTTAAGCTTTACGGATTAAAATATGTAACAAAGTTTGAAATATTAAATAATGCCGTGATTAGCAAAGATGATAGGTTTTTTGTTGATATGAAGAAGCTGAATAATTCATTACAAAACAATCCTATGATAGAGTCGTATACTGTGGATACAAACAATAACATTTTAACTGTTAAAGTAAAAGAAAGGGATATCCTTGCTATTGTGCTTATTGAAAAAGGCAAAGATACTATACCAATAGAGGTCGATAGTCATCTAAAAATAATTTCAACCTATAGAGTTCATGCATACGACAGGCCGATAATAAAAATAACACAGGATGAGGTTTATCATAATAAACTATCGCCAAGAATTATAAAAATTCTTATGATTATGAATAAACTTAAGAATGTTCAGGGACAGGCTATAGGTAGAATATCCGTTATTGATTGTATTAATCCATTTGTCTCGTATGTTTCAATTCATGGTTTACAAACACGTTATATATGGGATGAAACATATGAAGGGATTTCACTAATGTATTCGGTTCCTGGATTGCTTGATAGTAAATCTCATTGTCCCGGCAATGGCGTGGTTACACAAAAAAGGATAGTGGTGTGGTAAAACTATGAAAGAAGATACCATTATGGAAAACATTGTAGTAGGGCTGGATATAGGCACAACAAAAACATGTGCAGTCATTGGCTTTTTAAATGAGAACAAACAGATTGAAGTTGTTGGTGTTGGGGTGGCTCCTTCAAAAGGATTAAAAAGCGGGGTGATAGTTAATATTGATAATACAGTTGCATCAATTATTAAAGCAATAGATGATGCAGAATTGATGGGAGGTTGTGAGGTTAATTCGGTATTTGTTGGGATAACCGGGCAACATATAAAAGGGGAAAATTCAAGAGGTGTTGTTGCAGTTGCTAACCGCAACAGAACCATAACACCTGTTGAGATGAAACGGGTTATTGAGGCAGCACAGGCAATTGTTATCCCCATGGACAGGGAAATTATCCATGTATTGTCCAAAGAGTTTGCTGTTGATGATCAAACAGGTATTAAAGATCCTATAGGTATGAGCGGGGTACGGCTGGAGGCAGAGGTCCATATTATAACAGGTTCTACAACAAGCATTCAGAATTTAGTTAAGTCAGTTAATAAAGCAGGTTTTGTGTGCAATGATATAGTGTTTTCACCGTTAGCTTCAGCCGAGTCTACATTGAGTAGAGATGAAAAAGATTTAGGAGTAGCTCTGGTAGATATTGGGGGTGGCACGACGGATATTATGGTTTTTATAGAAGGTGGGGTGGCATATTCAGCAGTATTGGGGATTGGAGGCATCCATGTAACAAACGATATATCAATAGGTTTACGTACTCCCATTGATTCTGCCGAGGTTATTAAGAAGAAATATGGATGTGCGGTTGTTGATCTGGTTGATGCATCTGAAACAATTGAGGTTCCATCAGTTGGCGGGAGAGCCCCACGCCGATTGTTCAGACATGAACTGGCACAGATTATTGAACCCAGAGTAATAGAAATAATGGAGATGATTGATAACGAATTGGTCAAAAGCGGCAAAAAGGAAATATTGGCTGCAGGTGTTGTCCTGACCGGCGGAGGCAGCATGATTGAAGGAACTGTGGATGCAGCCGAAAGAGTATTGAATATGCCTGTCAGGGTTGGCTTCCCGGAGAACATCGTTGGTCTTAAAGATGTTGTATCAACCCCGATGTATGCAAATGGAGTTGGATTGTTGCGTTATGGCGCTAAAATGGGGCAATTACGGCAAACCAGAAAAACTCCCGGAGGATTAAAAAGTCTTAAGGATAAATTGCGTCAAATTTTTAATGATTATCTTTAATATGAGCATTACAGTAATTTTTTTATAAATTTTTTTAAAGAATAATGCGACATAATATAAAAGGAGGCAATAATGTTTAAATTTGATGAAGAACCACAGATGAAGACTATTATTAAAGTAGTTGGGGTTGGAGGAGCCGGTAACAATGCAGTCAACAGAATGATAGCTACAGGTTTAGAAGGAGTTGATTATATTGTTGTAAATACTGACTCGCAACAGCTTAAAGCATCATTAGCTCAGACAAAAATTCAGATTGGAACAAAGTTAACACGAGGTTTGGGAGCAGGTGCGGACCCATCAATAGGCAGGGAAGCAGCATTGGAAGACAGGGATAAGCTGGAAAAAGGGCTGAAGGGAGCTGATATGGTGTTCATCACTGCCGGGATGGGTGGTGGAACGGGAACAGGTGCTGCACCTATAGTTGCAGAGGTGGCTAAAGAAAGTGGAGCGCTTGTTGTTGGAGTGGTTACCAAACCATTCAGAGCTGAAGGCAGGAGAAGAATGCAACATGCTGACGAAGGTATTAAAAATCTTAAGGAAAAAGTTGATACCATCATTGTAATACCTAACGACCTGTTATTGAAGATAATTGATCGTAGTACGCCAATGGATCATGCGTTTAAATTAGCAGATGATATTTTACGCCAGGGTGTGCAGGGTATTGCTGATATAATCATGGTAACCGGACTGGTCAATGTAGATTTTGCTGATGTGCGGACGGTAATGAAAGAAACAGGTGATGCAATAATGGGTGTTGGTATTGGAGTAGGAGAAAATAGAGCAATAGAGGCAACACAGATGGCAATTAACAGTCCATTGCTTGAAGAATCAGGTATTGAAGGTGCAAAAGCGGTATTGCTCAACATTGCTGGTGGCAGTGATATGTCATTACATGAGGTAAACGAGATAACAGAAATTATTAACAAACAGGTTGATCCTGATGCAAACATAATTTTTGGAGCAACTATCGACCCTGCCTTAGATGATAAGATACGGGTAACGGTGATAGCAACTGGTTTTGACCGTAAACTCAATATGCTGAACAGACCTAATGAGCTGGATAGAGCAACGGGGACGCCATTGACAGTGATTGAAGGGAAGAATCATAAGGAGCGGATTGAAAAAAAGGTTCCTGCTCAGATGAAGTCATTTACGCTGGACTATGAAAAACGAAGGGTTAAAGATTACTCGCATGAGGATCTTGATATACCGGCGTTTTTACGAAGAAATGCAGAATAAAAGTAAGAAACTATCGCATATCTTCGATAATTTTTAATGAGCTTGATGTTTGTATTGAGGATGATGACTCAAAAAGCAATATGATCTCAGTACGTTTATTTTTCTGAATAACAAAATAAAATTCAGATGCTAATTTTCGCACAAGATCAATGCCGCGTCCTGTCTCAGAAATTTTATCGGTTATATCTTCGCCTGTTTTAGCTGCATGTAGTATGAGCTGTTCCTGTTCAATGGCTTTATAAATGCTTTCTAGTATTTTCCCTTTTGATAGCGTCCCCTGGTAATCCGTGACTGCAATACCATATGTGGAGGCATTATGACAAAATGAAATATCAACGTATTGCCCTTCTTTCAGTTCAATAGGAACTCGCATTTCTTTTTCATGTGTATATCCATGTGAATGGTAAACGGCATTTATAATCATTTCATTTAGTATTAAACTTAGAACTACTTTATTTTTAATGGTAAATCCCCATGATTCAATGGTTGCAAGTATAGTATCAACTCCCGATTGAATTTGTTTTGAAGCGTTAATGCGGATGGAATTAGTTTCAATTATATTATGAATATAATTTGACAATCCAAATACATTGTTCCGTGATATTATTTTATCGACCAGTTGCACAAATTCAGTTTTATTCACCGGAATTTTTAAAACATTTCCTATTCCCTGTCTGAATATTTCATCAAAAAAAATATCTATATTGCTTTCGGTTATCATTATAGCAGGTATATAGGTATAATGATTTTGGAGATAGTTATAAAGATCAAAAGCATTATCGCCAGGCAAAGCAACCTGTGAAATAACCAGATCAATGTCGTGCATATTTAATAGTGAAATAGCGTCAAATGCACAATCAGCAAAAAGCACCGAATAGTATGACGAAAAATAATCTTTTAGTATGTTTTTGTAATCGGTATGATCTACTATTAATATTGTGTTCATGATGATAACATTCCCCTAATGGTGCATTGAATAATATGTAACAAACTATGCATAATATTTCAATTATTATTTTAACGTATGATCATCTCTAAAAATGTTTTTTAACTATAAACAATATGATGCAACATCATTATAATACTTGTACCCATGAAGAACTTTCAAAAATCTAATTATGATGGTTTCCCGTATGATTCACAAAGTTTTTAATATTATATTCTATTTAAATCAAGAAATGTAATTTTTTTTAACAAGAGCTAAAAAGCATATTATCATAGCATTGAAGCAAAACATGGGAATATCATGTAAAGCACTTTATAATGAAGATACAATGGGCTAAATAATGACTGTAACCATGTATAATTTTGAAAAAATGAATTTATGGTGAATAATTTTAATAAAATCATTGACAAGCTTTCTAAATATAAGCTATAATTGTTTCAAAGTGTTATTCATTGGATTATTTGGTCAAAATTTGTGAGGTGAAAGATGAAAAAAATAATGATGTTAACATTATGTATTGTTTTCTCACTGGCAATAATTTCAGATAGCAGTATTGCTCAGGATACCGTAAAAAAGGGTACAAAAGAATATATTGCTGATCTTTCAAGCAATGATGAAGCAGTAGTAGTGGCTGCAGAGGAGTGGATAGCTGATAATAAGGAAAAATCTGCATTATCAAGGTTGCAGGAATTATTGCGAAGTGATAATCGAGTAAAGGTGCGTTTATATGCTGCAATTGCCTTGGGCGAGATTGCCGATGAGTCTGCTGCAGAAAGTTTAAATAATGCTCTACTTAATGATCCAAGTGCTGATGTACGGTATACTGCACTGCTGGGGATTGCACGGATAGGTTCAAAAGATTCATATGATGCCATACAGAAAGCCCGTGAAAGTGAGCAGGATCCTTTTATCAAAGATTTAATTCAAAAAATGGAAGATAAATTAAAAGGTAAATGATATCGTAGCGTCTAAAAATCTATTTAGACGGTAATGCTGTACATAAGTTTGTTGGTATACAGTAAGCAATAGATTAACAGCCCACGGGTTAGACCGTGGGCTGATTATTACATGAATTATTACATGAAGATGTAATTTTTAATTAATTTTCAAAGGAATGTTACCGTGGAACAACAGGTAAAATATGTAGTTTTTGATATAGAATCTATACCTAATGCACCTTTAATAAAACAGGTAAAATATCCGCATTTATCTATTGGCGAGCATGATGCGGTTATAAAATTTCAGGAAGAGATTCTCAACGTTTCGGATGGTTCAACATGGTTTATCCCTGTGACATTTCAACTGCCTGTTATAGTTTCAATGCTTGAGGTTGATGAAAAATTTTTCCCCATACGGATGCATACATTGGATGAACCTCAATTCAGGACTGAAGTTATTGTCAATCAGTTTTGGGAGGCAATAGAAAGCATATATAATGATGCTTCATACGTTACTTTTAATGGTAGAGGTTTTGATTTTCCTTTGATGGAGTTGATGGCTTTCAGGTTTGGCGTTACGGCAAAGCGTCATTTTAAGGATAAATTTGCTTCAAGGTTTAGATTTGGTACAAAACATATTGATATTCATGATTGGCTGTCAAACTACAGTGCAATCAGGATGCAGGGAGGATTGAATTTACTGGCAAAAGTTATTGATAAGCCTGGCAAGGTTGAAATGACCGGCGATGATGTTTATGATCTCTTCAAAGAAGGGAAGTTACAATCCATTCACGAATATTGTATATCTGATGTCATGGACACTTATTTTGTGTTTTTAAGAACACGAGTTATGATTGGAGAATTAAGTCGTGAGCGGGAAGGTGTTATTATTCAGCATACACGCGATTTTCTGGAAAAGAATAAATCTGCTGTCAAAGGATTTGAGCAATATTTAACAAACTGGAAATGAATTTTTTGCAATGGCAGGAATGTACATGGTAAAAAACCTGCCATTGCTATGAGCAGTAATTGTTTAACTATTTTCTAACTTTCAAAAACAGCGCCTCTATCTGCGGATGAAACCATAAGACTGTAACGGTACATATAGCCACTGGTAATCTTTGGTTTTGGAGCTTTCCATTTTGCAAGGCGAGCCTTTATTTCCTTGTCATCTAATTTAAGGGTTAATTTTTTAGCCGGTATATCAATTTCAATAATATCACCATCTTTGACAATCGCAATGGGGCCTCCGGAGGCTGCTTCTGGTGATATATGACCTATAGAAGAACCTCGTGTTGCACCGGAAAACCTGCCATCGGTTATAAGTGCAACTTCTTTATCCATGCCCATACCAGCTATAACGGACGTGGGAGTGAGCATCTCACGCATACCGGGACCACCGCGCGGTCCTTCATAACGTATAACGATTACATCTCCTTTTTGTATCTGCCCGCCCATAATTGCTTTAACCGCTTCTTCTTCTGAATCAAAAACCTTTGCAGGTCCACTGTGTTTATACATGGATGGATCAACAGCAGCCTGTTTGACAATACAACCATCAGGAGCTAAGTTTCCGGTAAGCACCGCCAATCCTCCATCCTTATGCACTGGTTTAGTTACATTTCGTATAACCGATGTATCAAATATGGTTTTGTCTTTAACATTTTGTGCTATTGACTTACCGGTTACCGTCATGGCATTGCCATGGATTAGCCCATGTTTTAATAGTTCATTGATTAAAGCTGGCATCCCGCCAGCATAGTGCAGGTCAACCATGTGATGAGGACCCGCTGGAGCAATGCTGCAAAGATGAGGTATGCGTTCGGATATCTGCTGTATATCTTTAAGCCGTATGGGGATTCCCGCATAGTGCGATATTGCAGGGATATGAAGTGCAGTGTTAGAAGATCCACCTATTGCCATATCAACAGAAAGCGCATTCTCAATTGCTTTTTTTGTTACTATTTTTTTTGGTGTTAATTGTTTTTTGACAAGTTCAACTATTTTTTTACCGCTTTCCTTTGCTAAACGGATACGATCGGCCATTACTGCTGGAATAGTACCATTGTAAGGAAGTGCAAGCCCTAATGCTTCAGTAAGACAGTTCATGGAATTTGCAGTATAAAGCCCTGCACATGAACCAGCGCCTGAGCAGGCTGAGCATTCTATTTCATAAAGATCTTCTTTGGAAATAAGCCCTTTTGCAGCTTTACCTACAGCTTCAAAGACCTCGTCAAGTCCAATAGCTTTCCCCTTATAATTGCCCGGAAGCATTGGACCACCAGAAACTATGATTGATGGTATATCAACCTTTACAGCAGCAATTATCATGCCGGGAACTATCTTGTCACAATTAGGTACCATGACAAGACCATCAAATGCATGCGCTTTTGCCATAATTTCAATTGAATCAGCTATAAGCTCACGTGACCCTAATGAATATTTCATGCCTATATGGTTCATCGCAATACCATCGCATACGCCAATTGTTGGAAATTCAATTGGCGTACCACCAGCGGCGATAACACCTTTTTTAACCGCTTCAACGATATTTTTAAGATGAATATGACCGGGAATTATTTCATTAAATGAGTTAACAACGCCAATTAATGGTTTTGATAACTCGTCATCAGTTAATCCTAACGCTTTAAAAAGTGAACGATGAGGTGCTTTTTCAATACCTTTCTTAACACGGTCGCTTATCATAATACAAAATTCCTCCTTTATATATAGACTATATATAGACAATAATTAATGTATACATAATAGTATATATATATATTGTAAATTAAAATTTACTAAAAAAAGACATCATTTAAAAATTACTTTATAGGCGGATTGCGCGCCAGGTGGAATAAAATCTATAGGTTCAAAAGTAATATTGGAAATATTGTTTGCATTTTCTTTTACTGAATTGGTTACTAAAACTTCCCATGCTTCTGCAATATCCTCACCTAATTTACTGGCAGCATTAACCTCTGCACCGTATACATCTTCATCGCCAATGCGAAGCATGGTGCCAAATCCTAAACCTACGCATAACACAATGTGGTCTTCTTCATGTTTATTGTTATTATAATCGTATAAAACCTGATGCATTGTTTTGCAACATTCCAAACCTTTAACAATATTTCTGAAAATAACAAGCATGCTATCGCCTTCAGTCTTTAATAAAATTCCGTCATATTCTTCAATGATTGGTACAAGAAGGCGTTGCGATTCATAGATGGTCTGTAAAAAATGAATGATGCCATAGGTTGCCACCTTTCGGGAAAAAGCGGCTAAATCAGTAAACATAACGCACCATACTTCACCAAACAAATCCCATATCCTTTTATCAATTAATTCTTTATTGACATCCGGCTTCAAACGTTTTTGAATTAATTTTTCAAGACGATCTTCGGATGCTCCAACCGAAATTACTCTTCGTAATGCCATGAGTTCATCCTCCAAAAATAGTATTATTACTTATCGTCATTGCGGGCTTGACCCGAAATCTACTTTACTACCACCGTCATTGGGGGCTTGATCTGGAATCCAATTAATTATTGTGAGATCCTGAAATAATCCTGAATCAGAGTTCAGGATGACTTATTACGTTTCGGGATGAAACTTCGCACGCTGTCATTCTAAGAAAGCGTTAGCAATTGAAGAATCTATTCTTTCATAAAACGATGAGATTCTTCACTCTATTCAGAATGACATGTCACCACATTGTCTATGGCATAACACAAGATCACGATAATAAAAAAGGAATGAAAATAGTGAAATATAAAAAATGTATAATGTCAAGAACTATACTTGGGGAGCACTAATTATTATAAAAACCTCTTGACAAAAAGCTATTACACCCTTTACAACTATACATCACATTAGATGTATATCATATAATTATACTATGTTTAACCCACTAAAAATATTTAAAAATAAAAAAGTTGGTCTGGCACTTGGCAGTGGTGGTGCTAAAGGGATAGCGCATGTTGCTGTTATTGATTATTGCGAAAAGAATGCAATCCCCATTAATATAATCGCCGGTTCCAGCATTGGTGCGGTTATTGCTGCACTGTATGCGTATGGCAGCCTTAAGGAGTTTGTGTCATTTTTAAGGCTTGTTAAAAGCAATGATATATTTTCATATTTTGATCCTGTATTTCCAAAAACAGGATTGATACAGGGCAGGCGGATGATTGAACTTTTAGCAAAATTTATACCAAAAAGTGTTTCAATTGAAGATTTAAAGATTCCGGTAGCGATAGTTGCTACTGATTTTTACAGTGGCAATCCTGTTGTTTTTAAAAAAGGAAATGTCCTTGAGGCAATCAGGGCAAGCATATCCATCCCCGGGATTTTTGTTCCGGTTAGATATATGGACACCGTGCTACTGGATGGCGGTGTTGCCAATCCTCTGCCAATTGATGTGGTAAAACAGATGGGTGCCGGTATCACGATAGCGGTTAATCTACATCCAACCATTAAAGTAAAAAAGGCTAAGATTGCGGCAATGAACAGTTTACAGGAACTATCGCCCAAAGAAGAAAATTCTTCAAATGATATTATTGAACATGTTGATAAGGAGCCAGTCGATACTTTATCGAAGATTACACAGCGATCAGGCGGTTGGATAAATAAAGCAAAACAGTGGTTGGGAATGAACAGTGAGGGCAATGCAGCAAAAGACAACATACCAAATATTTTTGAGATAGTTTCCGGTACCATTGACATCATGGAGTTTATGAATACAACACTTATGATAACCTATAATAAGCCTGATGTGTTGATTGAGCCTGATCTTTTGCAGGTTTCAACGCTTGATTTTACAAAAGTTGATATGCTTTTGCAGGAAGGGCATGCAGCATGTGAACGGGTGCAAAAAGATATTAAACATAAAGTTTTGCGATGGGTATAGACTATGGCATTAACAAAAGCCCAACAGTTAGAAGATTTGCGTGTTCACGGTATTGGCAACTGCAAGCGGTGTAAGCTGCATGCAACGCGTAGCACCATAGTCTTTGGCGAAGGTAATCCTGAAGCACGTGTCATGTTTATTGGCGAGGGTCCCGGCAAAGACGAAGATGCGCAGGGCAGGCCCTTTGTTGGTAAAGCAGGACAGCTTTTAACAGCGGTGATTGAAAAAGGGATGAAGCTTAAACGCAGTGATGTGTATATAGCCAATGTTGTTAAGTGCAGACCAACGGTTAATATGGAGTTAAAGCGTGACCGTCCACCTGATGATGAAGAAACAGCTGCCTGTGGTGGATTTTTAAAACAGCAGATTGACATCATACAACCAGAAGTTATAGTAACGCTGGGCAACCCATCTACAAAATTTTTACTCAATTCAAAAGAAGGCATAACAAAAATCAGAGGTGTGTGGCAGCTTTATAACGGTTTTCCGGTTATGCCAACATTTCACCCATCGTATATTTTGCGCAACGGTGGTGATGCCAGCCCACTGAAGCGTCTGTTGTGGGAGGACATAAAGAATGTCCTTGCTTATTTACATGGTGAAGTTTCTTCTGCCGATATTGCTAAAAAAATAAAAACATTACCCGAGTTAAGTTTACATGATACAACTGAGAATAAACGTGATGATGAGGTACAGGGAAATTTGTTTTAAATTATTTTGTTCGATAGTTACTGATAATGGATTAACAGTAACTATCGAACATAGAGTATGTAAGTAGCTGGTTGCTTTAAGCACTGTTGCTTTTAATAAAAATTTTCTTGTTATGGAGTAAGCATAAATGTATTATTTATTATAAGGAAAAAGCTGTAGCTTTTGATTAAATGATATACAATATATAACAACTTATTTAAAAACTTTTTGTGGGGGTATTTATGTCAACAATCGAGGTGAAAGAAGTTAAAGACAGTAAAATGATGAAACAGTTTATTATGTTTCCCTGGACTTCAAAGATTTATGAAAATGATCCGGCGTGGGTTCCTCCCATCATCGGTGATATGAAAAAACTTTTTAATCCCAAAAAAGGTTATTTTTACGATATTGGCGAGGTTGCCTATTTTTTAGCGTATAAAGATGGTGTGCCTGCCGGAAGGATTACAGCTCATGTTAACCGGATGTACGAGGAAAAATATAATAAAGAAACAGGCTTTTTTGGTTTTTATGAGGCAATTGATGATCTGGATGTTGCACGTGCATTGTTTGCTGTTGCGGAAGGTTGGTTAAAGAAAAAAGGCAAAACGCGCGTAGAAGGTCCGCAAAGCTTTTCTATTTATGATTCGGTTGGATTTGAGGTGTTTGGTGAGGAGATTATGCCAGTGGTTGGGCTACTTCACTTTGCACCGTACTATAAAGATCATGCCACCGCTTGCGGTTACACCAAGTGCATTGACTGGCATTGCTTTTTAGTAAAAAAGATAGATGATTTCAAACCGTATTTAAAAGATGTCCGCGAAAACATCATGAAAAATCAGGATGTTAAATATGTATATTATACTCCAAAGGAATTAAAGAAGCGCGCAAAAGAAATCCATGAAATTTTTAACCGAGCATGGGACGGCAACTGGGGGCATCTGCCTTTAACTGACAAGCAATTTAAAATGCTTGTTGATGAGCTTAAACTTGTTGCAGTACCAGAGCTTATTGTATTTGCTGAAAAAGATGGCAGGACCATTGGTTTTATTGTTTCGCTACCTGACATGAACCCTGCATTAAAAATATTGAACGGCAGGCTTTATCCCTGGCGATTGATAAAGGCATTGCGGTCTATAAAAAAGGTTAAAAGGATACGAACTATCATCATGGGAGTATTGCCTGAATATCGAGGACAGAAGATTGATGATGTGTTCTATTTGTTTACAATAGAAAATGGAATACGGTTGGGTTATGTTGAGTCTGATTGCTCGCTTATTGTTGAAACAAATCAAAAGATGATAGGAGCGCTGAAACCGCTAAAAGGGCAAATATATAAAACCTATCGCATATACGAAAAGCACATATGATTAAAAACACAAAGCGCTTGCAACAGTTTGAAAAAGAGTTTGTTCAGAAGAACTCCTTAAGCCACCTTCAGGCATTAAAATTGCTCGATGGTATGTGGGAGATGGGAATGACTTTAGGAGTTCTTCCGCCAGACGATCCATGGGAAGGGATTGAAGTTGATATTAGAGTTGCAAGGATAGTAAATTGTTTTAAAGAAGAAATAAGTTTTGGTATGTATGCTACCTTGAAATCATGGTAAGGCATATAGTTTTTTATGCAAGGACTAATGAAAAAGGCCTATAAGATTTCAAAAAAAGAGATATTGAGAGCCGTGGAATAAAAAAAATTATAGTAAGATATTATAATCACATTTGATGATTAGCAGAGTGGTAGATTATATAAAAAATAAAAAAAAGGGAAGAAGTTTTGGAATGGACATACATCAAATAAAAAGGAGAATTTTTATGAATAAACAAAAATTGCTTAAGCCAGTCAATGTAATGATGGCTATAGACTTTGTTTGTCTATCTGGAACTGCCATGCTTGATGATGCTATTCCAAAAGATATTTATGGAATTATTCATCCAATATTTGGATATATATTTGTGCTATGTGTGGTATTCCACGTTTTTTTAAATTGGGCATGGGTTAAGAGCAATTTTATTATAACAAAAAAGTAGAATTATTTATTTTGTCGTATTATTAAGTTGCTATCTTACGCCTTAATTTAAAAAGCTGGCATCAAAAGCCAACACAACTGCCATGCTGAATCATGTCCTTGACTGATTTTAAGAATTATTTTCAGGATATCGTATAATGATTTTGATTCATGAATAAAGCCTGTAATGACATAGCGAAATAATACTATTTCATGATGAGTGAAGCACTTCTTCAGTGTTTTTTCTTGTAGCGTAAATTGTCAAATTTTGTAAAGCTGAATAATAATTAATTTTTGGGGGCTATATCATTATGAATTATCTATTACTGGCTATCCTTGGCACAATGGTAATATTAATCATTCTGGTTTTATTTTTACTGCTGCGAAATCAACCATCTGATGTTGCTTCGCAGATTAATGCAGCCATTGCCAACCAATTGTTAACATTTCAATCTGCAATCCATAACGAATTAAACTCTACCAGGCAGGAACTGTCACAATCCAAAGATACTATCGCACAGCATACCTTAAAAACTATTGAATCAATAAACAAGATTGGGCAGACAATCCATACCATTACACAGCAGCAGGAAGAGGCACAGAAGTTAGGACAGTCATTGAAGGATTTGTTGCAGTCGCCGAAGTTGCGGGGTAATTATGGCGAAGCAATTTTAGAGGAGATGCTGGATAGGGTGCTGCCAAAAGGAATCTGGGAAATGCAATATGCCATTGAGGGGCGTGAAAAGGTTGATGCAGTGGTGAAGATGAAAGACATGATAATCCCCATTGATGCAAAATTTCCTCGTGATAATTATCAAAAATATTTGCAGGCTCAGTCGGCAGAAGAAAAACGAAATTACTGGGACAAATATGTCAACGATGTAAAAACACAGATTAAAAGTATCAGCGCTAAATATGTAAAGCCCGAGAAGGGGACTTCTGAGTTTGCATTAATGTTTATACCATCCGAGGCTATCTATTATGAAACTATCGCCGAGAAAAATTATTTAGGAGTTCCAAGTGACATCTATGAGTTTGCGCAGGATCAAAAAGTTATACCGGTAAGCCCCAATACATTTTATGCATTTTTGCAGCTTATAGTGGTTGGTTCACGAAATCTGGAAATTATAAAAAGTGTAAAAAAGATTCAAGGCGGGCTTGCTGAGCTTGAAAAATCATTTGAGCTGTTTTATAATAAATACGAAGATATTGGTAAAAATATTGAAAAGGCTCAGGAAGCATATCGTATTGGCGATAGTCACATAAAACGGTACAAAAATAGATTGGATAGCACCCTGAGTCTTGAGGAGTTTGCAGTAAACGACACTGCTCTGCCAGATAAAAAATAATTGACATTGAAAAGTAAACCGGCTATTATAACATTACATTGCAGGATGGTCGGTATACTGTTTTTTATTTGTTTTGTAAAAGAACCAATCCCACTCAAGAGCAATATTTTTGCTATTCCCGTATCTTCAATAGCAAAATAAAAAAAAATGAAAAAAGGGACATTATATGTCCCACCACGTATGTATATTAAAACATACATGTACGTATTGTTTTTATAATAATGCAATTTTGTTTCTATAAATTTTTTGGGAAATGAGTCATATACTATTATTACTGCACACAGTACAGGAGGGTGTAGCTATGGATAGCTTGCAGGCACTGATAAACAGCAACCTGACAGCTACGCGACGAAAATTTGTCTGTCATGCTATGCGAAGTGAAGAATCTCGTTGTTTTATGAAAGGATAGATTCTCCGGTCGCCTGTGCTCTCTCAGAATGAAAACAGAGGGCATGTCATCCTGAACTATGTTATGACCTGGTTTCAGGATCTCACGATAATTAATTGGATTCCGGGTCAGCCCGGAATGACAATAGAGAAATAGTTTAATTGTAACAGGGAGGTACTATAATGTGGATTTATATGAATGATTGCTTTTTATCAATAATAGAAAATGATGAGCAAAACTTAACGGTTTGTGCACAAAGGAAGGAGGATATTACAAGAGTTTTTCCTGAAGCAGATGTCATTGAAATGCCGGAAAACGATTATGGGTGCAGAACAATAGTAACACGCAGGGATGTCGCAATGACTATCGCCAAAAGGATACTGAGTATAGATTATTACAACTTTAAGGACAGTGTTAAGGAAAATGACAGAAAGCATATCTATGCAGATATATGGGGTAACTCCTTGCAGTTGAGGAAATAATACACTATTATAAGAAGTTATGATAGTTAATAGCAAAACACATTTACTGCAAAAAAGCTTCATGGATGTATTTATTATTGACATGGGATTTACCAATGGCATATTTTATGGAAGAAGCGTGTACATTCCATAGTAACTATCGTACACAAATACTATACAGGTGATTGAGCATACTATGAATTTATATACAAGCAACAGCCTCAATTTTCTTGCCGAAAGGTTAGGGCATTTGCTTTTTGAAAAAAAGAAGGACCCGCTTGTACAGGAAACTATCATTGTTCAGAGTATTGGCATGCAGCGATGGATTTCGCTGAAACTTGCTCAACAGTTTGGTGTACTCTTAAACTGTAATTTTCCGTTTCCGCAAAAATTTGCTGAGGATGTTTTTAGCGCAGTGATTCCTGAGTATCAACTGTCGTCTTTGTATGAGCCTCAATCACTGGTGTGGACAATCATGCGATTGTTGCAGCACTGTATCAATGAAAAACCATTCCAGCATATCAAACAATATTTAACTGTGTCAGATGCAATAAGTTATATACGCTTGTTTCAGCTTTCACAAAGGTTAGCGTATATGTACGATGAATACATTGTATATTATTGTAATGATATAGTGCAGTGGGAAAATAAAAACAATGCTGATGAATGGCAGATCATGTTGTGGAAATATATTTACCATGCAATTTCAATTGACCCCCATGATTGTCATAAAGCACACCTGTTAAACTATTTTTTAGAGGCTCTGAAAAACAATAACACTAAAAAGGCTATGAAAGCTGCGTTGCCGGAGCGTATATTTTTATTTGGTATAACAGCATTACCCGAGTATTATATAATGCTTTTTAAAGCTTTGAGTTCATTCATTGATGTGTATATATTTCAGCTCAATCCTTCAAAGGAATACTGGTTTGATATACGTTCCGAGCAATCCATTACCCGTATCAAAAAGAAGCTGCTGGCAAAAAAACAAATGGTTGATGATTTTCATTTTGAAACAGGCAATCCGCTGTTAGCTTCATCTGGCACACTGGGCAGGGAGTATATTGGTTTGCTTTTAGACTATGACGCTGCAGAAAATATCAACGATGAAACGCAGTATCAGATTGGGAACAATGACACATTGCTTGGTCATATACAATCAGATATATGTTGCCTTATAAATCGTGGTAAGGATTCCAATGCAGCGAAGATACCAATAAAATCAAATGATGATTCAATCACCATTCATTCCTGCCATTCTCCACTCCGTGAGGTTGAAGTATTACGCGATTATATCTACAACATATTGAATAACGAAAATATTGTACCCAATGATATTGTTGTGATGGCACCTGATATAGATAAGTACTCGCCATTTATTGCAGCAGTGTTTGATGAGGTTATGCTAAAAAAAGAAGGACTGCCGTTGTTGCCATACACTATTGCCGACCAGTCATTTAAAACAGCAAGCCGATACATCTCAGCATTTGTTGATTTGCTTGATGCGTTAACGGGAAGGATGGAGGCAGATATTGTTATGGAACTTCTGGACTATGACGAGATAGCAACGGTGTTTGCTATAAGCAAACAGGATGTCGCAGTATATCAGGATTGGGTTTCGCGTGTAAATGTACGGTGGGGGAAAGATGCAAAGCATAGAGAACAGTTTATACAAAAAGAAAGCAAAGCCTTCACATGGCAATATGCAATGGAGCGCTTCTTGATGGGATATGCAGTCCCGGAAAATACAGGAATTATTGATGATATTGTGCCGTTTGATTGTGTTGAGGGAACAGCAGCTCAACGATTGGGTAATTTTATCATGTTTCTGAAAACACTATTTTCTTTTCACACAATTGCCGGTCAAAAGCATAGCATAAGCGAATGGGCAGCACGATTAGAGCAGCTAATGTCTTCGCTGCTTGTCAATAACGATACCGTTAGCAATGATATTGTTTTTGTTCAATCGTTGCTGCAGCAGCTTGTAGCAACTTCTGCAACATTACAGATAACCGATGAAATTGATTTTATTGTTATAAAGGATTGGATCAATACCTATTTAGCCGGGCAGCGCGTTAGCACCAATTTTTTACGTAAAGGTATTACCTTTTGTCAGCTTCTTCCCATGCGAAGTATCCCCTTTCAGGTGGTTTGTCTTTTAGGAATGAATGATGGTCAGTTCCCACGCATTGATGAACGCTTAAGTTTTGATATCCTGAAAAACAAAGAAAAGCAGCCGCGCTGTGTTCGTTCAAAGCGCAATGATGATCGCTATCTTTTTCTGGAGAGCATGCTATCGGCGCAGAAGAAATTGTTTATAAGCTATGAAGGTCAAAGCCCTGTTGATTTAAGCCTGAAACAACCTTCACTGGTTGTAGCTGAACTTATGGATTATATTGAGCAGGGTTTTCAATGCAGCGATACCGCTCAATCAATCAGCAATTTCATACTAACAAAGCATCACCTGCACAGGTTTCATAATAACTATTTTAACAATGACAGCAAAAAATATTCATATTCAAAACTATCGTACCATGAAAGTAAGGCATGGTATGGTAGCAAGCATAGGTATCACCTATTGGTACAAACTCCAGTGGCTGTGGATCAAATGCCCTTTCATATTACCATGGATGATTTTATATCTTTTTTTAAAAATCCAGCACGCTACTTCATAAAAAATGTATTGGGAATATCGCTGGCAGAAAATGTCAATGATATTGCAAGCGATGAACCTTTTTCAATCAATGGACTGGAACACTATCAGTTGACCAATGAGCTGTGTCAAAGGCTCATTAATGGTGGCGATAGTTATGGCTATAAGGTTTTGTTGAAGAAACAGGGGAAACTCCCTGATGGTGATTTAGGGGACATCATTTTTGAAGATGCGCAGTCACAGGTTATGGATTTTGTTGCAAAGGTAAAGAGCAAGATCACCTGCGATGCAGAACAACATGAGTTGCACTATACAAGCAATAATAACCTTGTGATTACAGGGAATCCTTACCTGTACGCAAACCAGCAGATATATTACCGATATGCCACAATAAAACCAGATGACAGATTGCATGCATTGTTATGGCATTTATTTGTATGCGCAACACAAAGCGATGAATGTAATGATAAATTTACCACACTACTCATTGGTAAGGATAATGATAAAAATAAATATAAAGAGTTAACCTATCAACATCTATTAAAAGAAAAATCAATCAATGATCTTGAGCAGCTTGTTAGTATATTTTTGCAAGGGCAATCAACCATACTGCCTTTTTTTCCAAAAACATCGTATGTATATTATAATGCAGTCACCGATGGTACAAGCTCTAAAAGCAAAAATGCACTATATAAGGCACGTGATGCCTTTTATGGTGATAATGGCTATGAAAGTATTGACTATGATAATCCTTACATTAAGAGGGCATTCTATAAGGTTGATATCTTTGATGATGAAACGTTGTCTAATGACTTTGATCATCTATCACAAACAATTTTTGGGATAGTAAAAGATTATGAATCTGAAGAAAAGGAATTGCAATGAACACTATAGCTCTACCACATAAGTTTACTGATTATGCACTTGATGGCATTAACTGCATTGAAGCAAGTGCTGGTACCGGCAAAACATATACCATAACCCATCTTTTTTTGCGCCTCATCATCGAAAATGACCTTCCACTGGATGCTATTCTTGTTGTAACCTTTACCAATGCTGCAACCGACGAATTGCGTGAACGGATACGCCGCCTTTTAAAGACAGCGTACGATGTAGTTGATAGTAATTTTGATGATGCCGTAATCAATGGATATAAAAAAAATGATGAATTAATCAGCTATCTAAAAAAATTATGTAAGGAGCATGATTCAGAAGACTATCGCCTGCAAATAGCATTACGATTACAATTAGCATTGCATGATATTGATAATGCACATGTTTACACCATTCACAGCTTTTGCAGACAGGCATTGAGCGAGTTTGCATTTGAAAGCGGTTCCCTCTTTGGCAGTGAGGTGGTTACGGATGCTTCACCATACTACCGTCGTGTCATTGAAGAATTTTTTTATAAAGAAATTGCACCACTGGGCAAGGAATTCATGTATTATTTTATAAGCAAGGTCCCCAAAAAGGGTGATTTCGTTCAATGGTGCATGAAGATTATCAACAAGCTGCCTGATGATCCGGATGTTACTATCCTACCACAAATAGAATTGAATGTTGAAGAGCTTAAAAAAAAGATTATACAATTATATCAAATTATTGAAACTATAAAAGAAACAATAAAAGAAAATAGCGATGATATTAAAAGCAATTATGATATTGCTTGCAAAAATAAAGTATTAAATGGCATATCATATAAAAGTGCTCATTTTGATAATCTGTATAATGTTTTAAAAAAGCTAAATATATATGTGTTGATTGAAGATAAAACAGAACAACTTATACGTAAATTTTCTTTGAAATCATTGATGAAAAGTTTAAATAAAGAGTATACAGATACCACAAAAACATATACTTTCCACACCATATTTGAACAAATACAACAGTGCCGTGATATCTTTACTGACATTAAGCTGCAGGTTATTGCTGCATATCGTCATTTTCTTTTACACTATGATACATACTATAACAGATACCGTGATGAATGGAATATACTGTCGTTCAAGGATATATTAAAGGATATGCACACTGCACTAAAGCAGGGTACTGATAGCCCGCTTGCAACGATGATACGCTCACACTATAAAGCAGCTCTTATTGATGAATTTCAGGATACTGATCCGCTGCAATATGCAATATTTACCACCATCTTCAATAAAGATGGCTACACGCTGTATATCATTGGTGATCCAAAACAGGCAATATACAGCTTCAGAGGTGCTGATGTCTTTGCCTATTGTAAAGCGCGTGAATGTGCACAAACAAAATATACATTACGCCATAGCTTCCGTTCCACTCAAACACTGACAAAGGCTATCAATACAATTTTTGGCACCATGGAAAATCCCTTTGTGCTGGATCAGATTGACTATAGCGGTGTGGAATCATCCATGCCACCAACCGCATTTGATAATGAACCTTCATTGCATATATGGTTTGTTGATACAGAAGCTGGTGAAAAACATGTAACTATACCAAAAGCAAAAACGATCATTGCACAGCGTATTGCAAAGGAGATTAATACTCTTGTACAGGAAAAACCAATACAGTATAGCGATATTGCTGTGCTGGTGAGGAAACATAAGGAAGCTCGTGGGGTGCAGGATATATTACAACGATATGGGATACACAGTGTATTGTACAGCACAGAATCAATATTTGAATCTGATGAAGCTATGGAGCTTTTGCAGGTGATGGAGGCAATAGTAAACCCTTCATCGGCACAAAAGATATTCAGGGCACTGATAACAAGCTTGTATGGATATACAGCACAGCATATTGTTGCATTAAACGATGATAGTAAACTTGATAGCATTACAATGCGCTTTATGGATTATTATAATGCATGGAAGAGCAAAGGATTTATTCAGTGCTTTCAGCTCATGATGCACGATGACACAATCAACAGGCATTTTAATGAAGATATTGATACTGTTTCATCACGTTTATTGCATTATCCTGATGGCGAGCGTGTTATAACCAATCTTTATCACTGTGCCGAAATTTTGTCACAGGCTGAAACCACAAAGAAGCTGGATGCACTTTCGCTGGTGGAATGGTTTAAAAAATCTATACTCATAAAGCCCGATGTTGAAGAAAACAAATTACGATTAGAATCCGATGCCAATGCGGTAAAGATAGTAACCGTACATTTTAGCAAAGGATTGGAATATCCTGTGGTGTTTTGCCCATACCTTTTTAATGTGGGCATGCTGGATGATATTATTGTTTTTCATGGTGGCGATAGTAACTGTACAACAAATGTTTGCCTTAAATTGAATGCTGATAAGGATAAAACCAATGGTGACAACCTGTATGGAATAGATTATAAACACTATGTCAATCAGGCATTGAAAGAGCAGCTTGCCGAAGATATACGCGTGGCATACGTTGCAATGACGCGGGCAAAGTACCGTTGTTATGTTGGGTGGGGTAATATTAATAAAACTAACAGATCTGCGTTAAGTTATCTTTTCCACTATAGATTTGCAAATAATACCACTATTGACAATTTTCTTGATAACAATTTTAATAATAATGCAGCTTCAAATGAATTAAAAGATGGATTAAAAAAACTTGTTAACCTTTCTGATGGATCCATTGCGCTTGAGGTTTTTAACACTGTACCTCTGGATAAAGCCATGGTAACGCAGGTTATGGATACTATCGTGGTTGAGCCAGAGCGCATACAAAAAGATATTTCACCTGGCTGGCAGTTGACCAGCTATACCGCACTATCGTACACAAAAGAAGATGAAAAAGGTGATGAGGTATATGCTTCAGTGCCGCACGATGAACAGCATGAACCAACAATCTTTACTTTCCCGGCAGGCAGTGTAACGGGGCTTTGTATTCACAGTATCTTTGAAGAGGTTGACTTCGCATCCGGTGAAGATGCAATGCGCACCATAGTTGCTGAAAAATTGCAACACTATCGGTTTGATGTAAGCTGGACGGATACAATTGTAACTATGGTACGCAATGTTCTTTCCGTTGAGCTCAATACTGCTGTTCCTTTAAACAGGGTAACACGGGAAAATAGACAGCACGAGATTGAATTTTATTATCCTGTTGACAGGCTTAATCGTGATGAATGTGTGCAATTATTTTCAATGAATAACCTATTTGATACACACTATGGCAGTGCATTGCAGCGCCTTTCCTTTGATCATATTCAGGGATTTATGCATGGATATATTGATATGGTATTCCGGTATAATGACGCATATTATATTGTTGACTGGAAAACAAATCAGCTTGGCTATACAATGGACGACTATCATCGTAGCAAATTAAAAAGTGCCATGATAGATCATTTTTATTTTTTACAGTATCACATCTATGCTGTTGCTCTTCACAGACATCTGGCAATGCTGTTGGGAAAAAGTTATAATTACAACAAACATTTTGGCGGGGTATTCTACATCTTTGTGCGTGGCGTCAATGCTGGTAAAGGTGGTGACTATGGCATCTTTTATGATAAGCCAGATTGTCAATTTATTGAGAAACTCAATAATTATTTACATGCGGTGAAAGTATGATGCAGCAACAATCATACACTGATTCAATCCATTACTATTTTGCCGATTTCATCTGCAATAAATATAATTGTAACAGTGAAGTGGTAAAGGCATTATTATTTTGTGTAAGCTATATGACATCATACGGGCATAGCTGCCTTTCACTGGCAACTATCGCCCATAAAAAACTGGATGAGATAGTTTTTGAAGATTATACCTCCATCCCCGAGCTGACATTTCCTGATGTAACATCATTGCATACTGTACTTATGGAGTGTCATGCAGTAAAAGCTGACGATGACGATGCTATAAAGCCAATTGTATATGATAATGGCAATTGCTATTTATATAGATACTTTAATTATGAAGAAATTATAGCACAGTGGTTTTTGAATAGTATAAGCAAAAGTCATGAAATAGATATGCAGCAGGTAAACGCCGTACTTGAAACATTTGAACAAAAGGGGATGCATTTTGCTTCTTTACAAAAGATTGCACAGCTTGCGGCATTGCACCATACGTTTTGTGTTATTTCTGGTGGCCCCGGTACAGGCAAAACAACAACCGTAGCAGGCATTGTATATCAGCTTCTTACGGCACATAATACATTGTCCATTGCATTGTGTGCGCCAACGGGGAAAGCTGCATCACGCCTTAAAGAATCAATGAAACAATTTAAGGATAAGTATTGTGATGATGCTATAAAAGATATATTCCCGGTTGAATCGTCAACAATACATAGGTTGCTGGGCTATAAAAAAGGCGCATTAGAATTTTATTATAATGAAGATAATCGTCTTCCCTATGATGTTGTGATTGTTGATGAATCATCCATGGTGGATATTGCTTTACTCGCAAAACTTATCAAGGCATTAAAAGAAGGTGCACGTTTCATTGTAGTAGGTGATAAGGACCAGCTTTCATCGGTTGAGGCGGGTGCGTTCTTTGGCGATTTATGCTGGGGTGTTACCCAATTTGGCTATACATCACAGTGGAATAAAACAGTAGCAGCTATAAAAGATGATGATGCGCAACAGTTGCCATCACATCCTGTGCGCGATGCAATTGTTGTGCTTTCTAAAGCTTATAGATTTGGTGCGGATAGCGGGATAGCAGTATTGGCGCAGGCTGTTCGCGATGCTGATATGCACAAGGTTGACAATGTTTTAAAAAATAGCTATAACGATGTGGAGTTTATACAATACAGTTCAATTGATGAAATACATACCATTATCAAAGAGTATGCAAAGCAGCATTATGAATCTGTTGCCATAGCACACAATGTCAGTGATGCTTTTAGTAAAATATCCCATCAATGTATAGTAACACCGTTTAATCAGGGTCCGTGGGGTGTATCAACGCTGAACGCAATAATTGAAAAGCAAATAAACCCCCTTGCTTCAGGGTGGTATCATGGCAAGATTATTATGGTTACCGCCAATGATTATAATCTACAACTGTTCAATGGTGATATGGGAATATTTGTTAATAATGATGATGGTGAAAGCGGGGTGTGCTTCCCATTAGAAGATAGTTACCGGAAGATTAATCCTTTGCTGTTATCCGAATATATCCCGGCGTATACAATAACAATACATAAAAGTCAGGGTTCTGAATTTAATACTGTGATAGTAGTGCTGCCCAATGACATTAATAGCAGGTGGTCAATGCTTTTAACACGAGAGCTTTTATATACTGCTATTACCAGAGCAAAAGAAAAGCTTATTATATATGGTACTCATGATGTTATTGCATACATGGTTAATAATCCTACAAAACGTGCTTCAGGTATACAGGGAAAGGTATGGCAATAAATGTGGTAATAAAAAAGTCATGAAACAACTTAATAATTGCTATCAGATTATACTTTTTTAGTATTGACTGGTTCAACTCATGGTACAACAATGGTGCGATAGTTACTAAAGTAACAGGTTATGTGCTTAGAATAACTTTGATGCTGAATATACGGCAAATGTGCCTGCATAATCAAGGAAGGTTGCTATGAAGGTGTTAATCTATGGCGGTGGTGCTGTTGGATTGGGTCTGGCGCGAGCGCTTGTTGATAGCGGTTGTGCAACAACCATTATAGATATTGAACCAACGGTAACGGCGTTAAGGACGCATGGTATCATACAGAGCGGAGTACTGGGTGATTTCGCAATCAACCCTGAAAGGTTTACCGTATACGATAGTATCCTGAAAGCAGATGATAACTATGATTATATGTGTGTTTGTATTAAATCATATTTATCTGAAGCTACGGCGCAGGATATTGCTTCCCATTATACTCATAAACAAACGCCTATTGTTTTGTTTCAGAATGGATGGGGAAATGCAGAAAAATTTATAAGCTATTTCGATAAAGAGAGAATCTTTAATGCACGTGTCATGACCGGATTTATGAAGCAGGAGCTATATCATGTGATTATAACGGTTCATGCTGATGCCATTCGTATGGGAAGCCTCTATCATGGATATGGTAAGAGATTACTATCGTTAGCAGAGGCGCTCACTACAGGTGGAATGGCAGCAGAAGTTGTCAATGATGTGGTAAAGTATATATGGGCTAAGATGCTTTACAATTGTGCGCTTAATCCCCTGGGTGCACTCTTCAATGTAGAGTACGGTGATCTTGGTAAATCAGAATACACAAAAGCAATAATGGATGACATCATAACCGAGATCTTTGAAACAATGCACAGGGCTGGATACACCACGCATTTCAGCAATGCAGCGGAATATATTAATGTGTTCTATGAAAAGCTTTTGCCACCAACAGCAAAGCATCGTTCATCCATGCTTCAGGATATTCAGGCAAAACGAAAAACCGAGATTGATGCCCTCAACGGCGCAGTTGTTGCATTAGCACAACACTATGGATATGAGGCTAAAGTAAATGGAATTATCACAGGTCTGATAAAATTTATTGAGAGTACCTATACCGGCGCTACCTGTTAGCGTTACGCTTATTGCTTTATCGAAAGTCCTGCTAATGCAGTAACAACATTTTTTGCTAACTTCTATGACAAAATCATTTTCAGAA
>ERZ795051.1099-NODE-1099-length-36993-cov-15.289241_pt1 | contig 36993 bp, 28 predicted proteins | sample MGYA00375135_ERZ795051 | MGnify/ENA primary metagenome ERZ795051 (study PRJEB30180, sample SAMN05720222) | activated sludge metagenome | isolation source: Anaerobic digester | place: Japan | collected 2015-05-26 ... | reverse complement strand
CCGTCTCTCCAGGTTAAAAGAGCAGAAAGAGACTTATTCAGCAAGCCCTAATTAATTCGTTCAATAATGTGCTTTGGCGGTGGTTGGATGATTACGGAGATACCATGTTCAAGATGGATTTTTATAAACTGCAAAAGTTCCAAGTCCCGTTGCGTTGGCTTATACCGCTTCTGCGGGGTCGCTTCGCGGGTCTGTGAATCGAGAAACCCGGCCTCCCGGCCCTTATCCCGTTCCCGCGAGTTTGAATCGGTCGTTTTTGCCCGCCCCAGCCAGCCGGAGAGAAAACGCAACATCCCTTTTGCCGTCTTTCGGCGGGCGGGATTATCAATCAGCCATTGCCCGGCCTTGCGGAGTTCGGATTCAACATCCAGCCGGGGGAAGGCTTGCCGGTATTCGTCAATTTTACCGGGGGGAAGGGTCCATTCGTTGCCGTTGTTCAGTACAAAAGTATATATTATACTCTTTATTATAAGGGTGGGTGATTTCCGACTATCAGAATCGGAGTTTCCGACTATCCCGGAACGGTCTGTTAGTCGGAGTTTCCGACTATCGGATAGTAGGAATTTCCGACTATCCGCATCAATGACAGTAATGGTTCTTTCGATGGTTTTTCCGCCCGATTTCGTCTCGAATGTATCAATAAAACCTTTGGCCTTCAATCGTGAAATGACTTCAACGGCAGTATGCCGCTTCACCCCGAAATAATCCGCGAAATACTGATTGCTTGCCCGGCATCCCCCCGCCTTTTCAAGCCCCGCAATCAAACACAAATAGTCCTGTTCTATCGGGGAAAGCCGTTTGTCTCGAATAATTTCAGCCGGTTTGTAAAGGTAGTCCCCCATTAGCCCCGCCCCTCCAGTCGCCGCCGTATGGCCGCTCCTGACCGCAAGCCGCGGAGTATGGCCCGCCGCTCTGCCGGGCCTGCATGGTCGTAGAGCCGCCGTATCTGCATCCGGCTGGCCTGTCGGGTCTGTCGTCTGTTCATCGTCCCGCCCTCCAGTCCACCGGGCAGCCCGCCTCAATCCATTGCTCGGCCTGCCGCCGGTCATAGCGGACGGATCCGCCCAGGCGGATCGGCTTCAATGGGACGCGGCCCGCCTGCCGCAAGGCGAAAAGCTGGGACTGACTGACACAAAGCATCTCGGCCAGGAGGCGGTTATCCAGCAGGCGGACATTCTCGGTCAGGTCGCGGTTTTTACGCATGGCCGCCCCCTTTGGCCGCAAGTTCATCAAGTGCCTTTTGAACGGCTTCTGGGTTAAACCTTAGCCTGCCATTGACATCCAGTTTTGGAATATCACCTTTATTTGCAAGGTTTCTCAAAAACGTTTTAGGCAAGCATAGTTCAGCCGCTAAAGCCTCCAATGATATGTAAGAGTATTTCGCATTTTTCATCATACAGGCAATTATAAGCCTGAATTTTGTTTAAAATGCTAATCTGTGTCCCGTGCGCAGGTGTGACCACGAAATGACAAGGCTTTGACTACATAATGACAGAGCAACCAAGAAGAATTTGTCTTGACATTATTTTTTAGGCCAATACTTTTCAATTTCACTTTTACTTATTTTAACCGGTGAATTACGCTTGCCATGCTTATAGCTTGTTAATCGCCCATCTTTAATAGCTCTATGGAGTGTGCATTTCGAGACATTATAATTTCTAACTGCTACCGTAAGTGTAATTAGGTCTTCTGGCTTTTTAACTGCTTTGGCACAGAGACAATCATTAAGAATCGGCGTAAAACGCTGATTACAGATTGCCGCCATTTGTTTCAAGTGATCTTTGGCTGCCTGTGCATTGTCGCTTTCCTGTCCGTTGCAGGTGCAATAAATATCTATTGCTGTAAACTGCTTATTGATTCCATACAACGCAAAACGGCAACGGTCTTTTATATCATCTGGAATACCGATCTTTCCAATCAAATAAATAAGACAAGAGATAGCTTTTTGAATTTGATTAGAAGTCTCCTTTAGCAGGAATTCGCCTAAAGTTTCTGAATCATGCTTCCCTAAAAGAAAGCCCTGCGTAAGCGGTATAGGGATATTTTGTTCATACGTGAACAGGGAATCTATTAAGCCATTCATTAAGCGATTGAATTCAGTTTTAGGGTCAATGCTTCTTTTCCATTCCTCAAACGAAGGGGGCGGGGCCAATAAATCAACCTTTGGTTTCTTCTTTGCCATGTTGCGTTGTCCTTTCGCTGTCCAAAATACGGGGCGGCAGGCGGTGGACTATCCGCTTTTCGGCCCGTCGGCCTATCCGCTCCCCGGTTTTACGCCTGTTTTGCGGCCTTATTCTTTCCGTTCAGGTCAGGCAATACGTCGATTGCCGCGGTCGCCTGCTCTTGATTGCTGTGCGTATACAGGGCCAGGGTCAGATTTATATCGCTATGCCGCATGAGGTCCATTGCCACTTTCGGATGAACGCCGCTTTCGGCAAGCAGCGTCCCGAACGTATGCCGCAGGGAATGAAAATCAACCTTGCCCTCATGGGTTTCAGCCTTCAAAAAGTCGCCCTCAATCCGCCGCTGGTATTCTTCGGGGTCGGTTTGGCCCGCCTCGATCCATTGTTTCCGGGCCTCCTGCATATCCTTTCGGAGCATCTTTGCTGCCGCTTCCGGGACATTGAACGCCGCCGCCATAGGCAGCTTGCCGGACAGGTGGGCTTTGATCCGGTCCATCAGGGCGGCTTTGACGGGCAGCAGAGCCGGTTTCTTGTTTTTGGTATCCTTTGCCTCCACCCGGACGAAAAGCCGCTCAAAATCGAAACTGGACCGTTTCAAGGACTTGATTTCATCCCGTCGCAAGCCGGTATTGACGGCCAGTTCATACACTAAAGCCCTTTCGGGACCGGGGACGTTCCATGTAGCCGGGGCGGTTTGAAGATAGGCGAAAAGATACGAAAGTTCCTCCACGGTCAGCGGTCGCCGTTTGTTTTCTACCCGGACATTCTTTATTTGCAGGTGGTGCAGCGGGTCAGCGGTCAACCGCCCATTCAGGAAGGCCCATTTCGTAAACTGCTTACAGGCCCGCAGGTGGTGGAGTTTGCTATGTGAGGACGCGGGGCCAGTCTTACATAATTCGAGTTTTTTTGTCTTCTTGCTTTTTCGGTGTACGGTGTTTTGCAAGCGGCCTACCATCAGCATCACACGCCCGCCCTCTACGTCATCCAGTGAACGAAAGCCCGCTTCCGAGAAAATCCGCCCCGCCCGGTGTCGGTTCTGTTCGGCCTGCTTCTTTGTGATCCCCCCTGAAAGCATATCCTCCCGCCAGTCGTCAAGGTGCTTTTCCAGAGAGGACCGGGCGGCAACCCGTGCCCCGCTGATTAGCCCCCATTCAGCCAGTTTCTTTTGAAACTGCATCGGCTTATCATTCACCCATTGCTGAAGGGCAACCGGGGGTACTTCCCCGCCTGCTTTAAGACTAATAAGGTCGCCTATCTTTTCGGCGTATTGCCGGGAAAGCCCTTCATCCTCAAACAGCGGCAGTCGTCGCCTCCTTCCATCCGGCAGGTAAATATCGGTGTACCATTTCTTAGATTCTACCTTTTCTCCATCTTTTTTGAAGTTATGTCGGTATATTCTCACTTTGCCCTATCCTTTTCATTATGTCTGGACTGTACCTGCTGGCAGAAGAAAGAAATTGAATTATGTACCGTTTCCGACTGTCCGCTGTACCCCTATCGTCCCTATGGCGCGAAAAAGACCACAACCGTTAAGGGTTTGGCGCGCGATCGGCAAAAATCCGTCCTACGGGACGGGTCCGGAAAGATAATGCGCCAAAACGTCAATGAATCGGCACTTGCCGATAAAAAAGGTGGCCGGGTGCATAGCACTGAAAAGAGATAGAAATGTTTCAGTACCCGGCCATATTTTTCAATCGTAATCAGTGCTATGCAGGAATGAATTTATCCGAAACCGATGCTTTCGTAAAGGACAAATAAAAAAGTTTGTCCGCGCGTTTGTCCTTTTGATATGAAAAATATGTCCTTTTCTGGAGTAATTTGGAGAAGACAGCAAAGGTCGCTTTTACGCATAAAACCGCATTTTTGACACAATAACCACGGTTTTGGAGTTAAAAGGGGAACGCGCCCGGCAGGATTCGAACCTGCGACCTTCGGTTTAGGAAACCGACGCTCTATCCTGCTGAGCTACGAGCGCGCCATTCCTTCGAACTGCAGCAACCCATCCGGCTGTTCCGGGGCATCCGATGCATCGGCCTGCCTCTTCGGATACTCTACAAAAACATGCCGGTTCATGCAACAAAATTACGACAAACGAAAAAACGCCGGGATGCCTCCAAGGTCGCGAACACTCACCGCGATAAGGCCAGATCGGAGGGTTTAACACCCGCCTTGTGCTTGCCGAAACCGATCTTGCTCGGCTTGTACTCGCCGACGATCTCGACGTTACTTTCGGCCGGAATCTTATCCTCCATCCCCAGCGCCCAATAACATGCGTTAACCAGCAGCCGCCGGAACCCTTCACTGAGAAAATCAAACGAGTGCCCCATCGTCGTTGTGAACACCCTCGCCGTGTTGCCGGTCAGCCCGGTATACGTCTTGGTCCACGCCACCGGCACCGGCGGCTTATCCGTGTTCGGTTCGTCCGTCGGCCTCATGCCCTTCAGCACCACCCCCATCACCAAGGGCTTGCAGTCGCCTTCCAAGGTGGTCAGACCGTATACGTCGGATTCGCCCCAGATATCCTTCACACCACGCACGACCGGATGATCCTCCATGCCCGCCGCGATGATGCCTCGCGTGCTCTCGACCTGGTGCTGCCCGTAGTGGCTGACCCACGTCTCGCCGAAGATCTGCCGCCCATAGCCGCCCTTCGGAGATTTGCTCTGCCAACTGTACCTGGCGTACGGACTCTGTGTGTTGTTCCTGTAGAAGAACGCGTGCGTCGACGTCCGCAGCCCCACGATGGGCTTGCCCGAATTCGTGTAGTCGATAATGTGTTTCATTTGATCATCCGGCAATTCTCGGAACCTCAGGAACATCACCATCAAATCCGCCGTGTCGAGCGCCTCCAGCCCGGGGATGTTGTCCACCGTGACCGTGTCAATCTCGCCGGTATTCTTGTTGATCGCAAACAACACAGTACACTTGAACCCATGCCGCCGGGCCAGGATCTTCGCCATCATCGGCATGGACTCCTCCGAACGATACTCCTCATCACCGGTCACAAACACGATGTGCTTGCCAACCCCCGGGCCGGACGTACCCTCATAGACCACCCACGGCTGCTCGGCTCCGTGCGCCCAATCCAAACCAGACAAGCCAATCACCACTGCAACCGCCAAGATTATCAAAGAACCCTTCATGCGGCACTCCTCAGATATTTTAGGATACGCAAAATTCGCTTAATTCCAAAGAACTACTATAGCACACCCCGCCTCAACGCACAACCACCCCGTGACTCCCCTACCATCAGGCGAATTGAACGCCAATGCGAATGGCAACCTTTCAGAGGTATGGCCGACGGGTGGCAACACCGCGCCGGCTGCTGCAGCCGGCGCCTCCGGTGCGGCCGCACCTGCCGCTTTGGTTCCACTGCCGGAATACCGCCGCCCATCAGAAGCGAAATGCCAGCGCCGTACCTAAGGCCTGTATGTTGTCCGTACCCCCGTTGGCCGGTGACGACTCCCAAAGGTAATAGAGATCGAATTCAACATTGCGGCCCAGTGCTAACGTACCGCCGGCATAGAGACGATTCGCCGCATAACCCGTGCCGTCCGTATTGATGAAGACCTCGTCGGCAACGTACGGCTCAAATCCTAACAATTCTACCGGCAGCCGCAGTGTCGTAAGATTACGGTATCGCCAGGTATCCTCGCCGGTAGTACGGTCGCGGTATTCCACCCGCGACCGATTACTCCATCTGATACGGCCGAGCGAGTCCTTCACAACGACATTCAAGTGAGGCCGGTTCTCCGGCTGGAAATCGCCTGCGTCGTCTTTCTGGTAAACCTGTCGATAGTTCAGCCCCACCCCGAGCCATTCCGCCAACCCTTCATAGATCAGTCCGATATCCGAGTGAAAATAATACAATGTCCTGCCGTCCTCGCCCATGCGGAATTCCTGTTGATAGATCACACTCCAGTGGCGGCTCATAGGGACCTCGAAATCGATATCACTCCACCATTGAAAGCCATTGGCGAAGTCACTGGCGCCCGCCTCGCTGTACATGACGGCCACAAGTGCCGCAAACAACAGATTGAGTAAAAATATCCGCCGGATAGTACACCCCCTTATGGACAAGTGGCGACACACACACGACTTTCCATATGTCGGCCGCCGCCGGTCGCCGCCTGAGTCTACGTCCACAGGCCCTTGACCATTTCAGATATGAACTGTAGTATCAGGCCGTTCGCCAGGCAGATTCATCAGGCCCACACAATGAAGAAACGCACGGACATCTGGAATGACCTCAAGCACGACAACACATGCGATGTGCTGATCCTCGGCGGCGGGGTCAATGGGGCCGGCGTATTTCGCGATCTGGCCCTGCAAGGCGTCTCGTGCATCCTCGTCGACAAGGACGATTTCTCCGCCGGGGCCAGTTCCCAATCCTCGCGCATGATTCACGGCGGCCTCCGCTACCTCGAAAACGGCGAGTTCAAGCTCGTCCGCGAATCGGTAATCGAGCGCAACCGCCTCCTCCGTACTGCACCGCATTTCGTCCGGCCCCTGAAAATCAGTATCCCCGTCGACTCATGGCTCGCCGGCCTCATCAAGTCGCCCCTCATCTTCCTCGGCCTGCCTGTCAAGGTCGGCGGCCGCGGCGCTCTCATAATCAAAATGGGCCTGCTTTTCTACGACCTCATCACCCGCAAGCGCCGCCAGACACCTCGCCATTACCTGCTCTCCAAAGACAAATCGCTCAAGGATATCCCCGGCCTGCGAACCAACATCGTCTGCACCGCCACATATTGGGACGCCTGGATCAGCCAGGCCGAACGTCTCTGTATCGAAATGATCGAAGAGGCCTGCCGGGTCAACCCCGCCTGCCGCGCGATCAACTATGTCACCGCCGCAAAGACCGCTCCCGCCGCAGTGGCTCTGACTGAGCAGGCAACCGGCGAGGAGGTAACGCTGCACCCGAAAATAGTCGTCAACGCCACCGGCGCCTGGGTTGACCTGACCAACAGAACCCTTGGTATCGATTCGCACTTCATGGGCGGCACCAAGGGCTCACACCTCGTCATCTACAACAAGCAGCTCTACGACGCCCTCGGCGATCGCATGGTCTACTATGAGCATACCGATGGCCGCGTCTGCATTGCCTTCCGTTTCATGGACAAGATCATCATGGGTTCCACCGACATCCGCATCGACAACCCCGATGATGCAGAATGCGACGACGCCGAAATCGAATATATGATGACCACCCTCCGCGGCGTCTTCCCCGGGCTGGCGCTTTCCCGTGACGACATAGTCTTTCGCTTCTGCGGCGTCCGCCCCCTGCCGGCCTCCAACGTTGACTATACAGGCCGTGTCCCGCGTGCCCACCGCCTCCATATCACGCCCCCCAGCGCTGAGCGCAACTTCCCCGTCTACAGCATGATCGGCGGCAAACTCACCACCTTCCGCGCATTCGCCGAACAGGCGGCCGACAAGATCCTCACCCAACTCGGCAAGACCCGTACCACATCCACCGAAGAACGACCCTACCTTGGAGCAATGGACTACCCCGTCGACGAGGACGCCAAACATGTATGGATCAGTCGCGTCGCCGCCGCTAACAATCTCGCGCCCGAGCGCGTGGCCACCCTTCTCGACCGCTACGGAGTCATCGCTGAAACCATAGCCGCCCGTCCCGCCGCCGAACACGTCCCGCTCGCCGCCCTTTCCGACTACTCCGTCGCCGAAATCAGACACATCGCCGAAAACGAATGCATCCACCACCTGACCGACCTCACCCGCCGCCGAAGCATCATCACCCTGACCGGCAAAGCCAATCCCAAAGCCCTCGAAGAATTGGCTCAAATCATCGCCCCAAGTCTGACCTGGCGCGAATCCCGCCAGCAACAAGAAATCGAGAAAGCGGAAGAAGAAGCGACCTACGGCCGCTAATAGAAGCAATGTTCGAACAACTGGAGCAAATCAACACTCGCCCCGAGCCGTTTGAGTCTTACACAGCTGCGGACCTCTGGACGGATGAGCATACTTCAAAGCAGATGCTCGCCTTTCATTTGAATGCGAGCGTCGATGTGGCGTCCCGCAATGCCGCGTTTATCGACCGCTCCGTCGAATGGATTGTTTCGCGCTGTGGGGTCGAGGCCGGCGCAAGAATCGCCGATTTCGGCTGCGGCCCGGGCCTCTACACAACTCGCCTCACCAAGAAAGGCGGCAATGTGACCGGCATCGACTTCTCGAAGCGATCTATTCAGTATGCACAAAATACGGCCCTCCGCGAAGGCCTGCCCATCCGCTACATCTGCCAGAACTATCTCGAATATGAGACGGACGACCGCTTCGATCTTATCCTGATGATCATGTGCGACTTCTGCGCCCTCAGCCCCAACCAGAGGAAGACAATGCTCAACAAGTTCCACACTCTGCTCGAGCCTGGAGGCCTCCTGTTAATAGACGTATATTCCCTGGCCGCTTTCGACAAGCGCCAGGAAACGGCCCGCTACGAGATGAATCTGCTCGACGGTTTCTGGTCGCCGAACAAATACTTCGGCTTTCTCAACACCTTCAAGTACGAAGCCGAGAAAGTCATTCTCGACAAGTACACCATCGTCGAAGCCGCACGCACGCGCACTATCTGCAACTGGCTCCAGTACTTCACACCTGCCGCCCTCCGACAGGAAATTGAAAGCAGCGGCCTTGCTGTTGAAGACCTCTATGCAAACGTCGCAGGCGACCCTTTCGACCCCGATGCCGACGAATTCGCTGTTCTCGTGAAGAGGCCATAGCAGTCGTCTAACATGTCGCGCTGTCGATTGTGAAAGGAACAGAATGCTTACGATTGACGGTTCATTTGGTGAAGGCGGCGGGCAGATTCTGCGGACGAGTCTGGCTTTGTCGCTGGTGACAGGCAAGCCGTTTCGCATCGAGAGAATTCGCGCCGCCCGTGAGAAGCCCGGCCTGCGCAGTCAGCATCTGACCGCCGTCAACGCCGCCGCACAAGTCGGCAATGCTGAAGTAAGGGGCAATGAAATCGCCTCGGCGGAGTTGACGTTTGCCCCACGAGCGGTCACACCCGGCAAATACTTCTCCCCTGTCGGCACGGCCGGCAGCACGTCGCTGGTCCTCCAGACGGTTCTGCCCGCCCTGCTGACCGCATCCGGTCCGTCCACCCTTGTACTCGAAGGCGGCACCCATAACCCTATGGCGCCACCCTATGACTATCTCAAGGAGGTCTTCTTGCCGCTGCTGCGGCAAATGGGCGCCAACGTCACCTCGCGTCTGGAGCGGTACGGCTTCTTCCCCGCCGGCGGTGGCAGGGTCATCGTCCACGTCCAACCCGCAACGTTGACGCCCATCGCCATACTCCAGCGCGGCAAGATCGCCGAGCGTCGCGCTGACGCCATTGTCTCCAAGCTGGCCATGAGTATCGCCGACCGCGAACTCCGCGTCATCGCCGAAGAACTCGACTGGCCCGCCGAATGCCTTCACGCCAACAAAATCGAAAACTCGCCCGGCCCCGGCAACGTCGTCATGATCCGGATCCAATGCGAGCACATCTGTGAACTGTTCACCGCGTTCGGCAAGAAAGGCCTGCCCGCCGAAAAGGTCGCCCGCCAGGCCGCCCGCGAAGCCGCCGACTATCTCGCACTCGACGCCCCTGTCGGCCCGCACCTCGCCGATCAGCTTCTCATCCCGATGGCCCTGGCCCGTGGCCGATTTCGCACGGGGCCCCTGACCGAACACACGAAGACAAACATCGAAGTCATCAGGAGATTTCTTGACGTCGCCATACAGGTAAACGCCCTGCCCGGCAACATCTTCGAAATCGCCATAGACTGAAACAAAACAGTCTCCGCACTATTTCCTGCTATACCTCGGATCCGGCCGCCGTGTTCCCGTGCCGCATCGGGGGCACGTCCGGCCTTTGGACCGGACATGCCCCGATGCACCAACCGTCACTTGTACACAATCCGCCAGTAACCGCGGATGTTCGAACCGCGCAGGTCCGGACCGACCGGCCCCTTGCTCCAGAAGTAATCGTTGTAATTACTTAGCCCTGACGGACCGATCACGCCCATAACCACTGCCTCGCGATCGTTGGGCTGTGCTTCCTTTTTTGCCTGGCACCAGGCCGCGCGTATCGGCAGCGTAATGGTCGTAAACCCGAAATTACGTCCCAACTGGTATTGTGCAAACCGCGTCGCCGTTTGCGTGTTGGCAGAGGCATTCGTCTGATACCCCAACAGCAGGTGCAGCCCATCAAATGCGGGCCCCCAACGCTGCCACCAGGTCTTGCCGCCATGCTCCGCCTTTAGCACCTGACAGGACAGCAGCACCATCCACTCGCAATCCAGATCGCCCCACGCCCCCACAACATCCGTGTAGTGGATCTGACCGTCGTCACTGCTGCTCTCGAACGTAATCCCGGCCCCTGAGCCATGCCCCACGTAAAACGCCTGATCCACCGCATCCGTATACAGGTGGTCGATGCCCGTAGCCCATGTTTCATTGTCCTTGAAATCACGCTCCCAACTGCTGGCGCCGGTCCAGTTGAATCGCTTGATCACTTCGTCATCCATCCGATTCACATAGCCGGATTGCTCAGGCCCGCCGAGATCGCTCACCGCGCGCTCCACGCCGAATTCCGCGCCCGTCGCCAACGGCCCGATCCCGCCGACGAATCCCTGCTCGATCGTCACCAGCACCGTCTGAAGCGCCTGCACAACGACGCCGTTTTCATCCGTCACTATCACCTTGATCGTCTCCGGATAAACTCCCGGCTCGCGGGCCACGGCGTTATACTCGATCAGCGCCGCATCCGCCCCGAAGTCGGGCAGTTCCGTCGACGACGAAAGCCATTCGAACGAATACGGGGCCGCACCACCCGCCACCGAAGCCGCCGCAGTCACAAGGCTGCCTTTCGCCGTCACATCCAGCGCCACCTGCGGCACATACTTCCGGTCGTCCGTTGCCGGGATCAGCGCATCCATCAGCTCCGCGATGCCGTCGGCGCCGCTCCGCGTGGTCCCACCGCATTCATAGCACGGCAGCAGCGCCCGCACCTTCTGTAATTCCAGCGGCGGAGCATAGTACACCAGCCGCGGCCGAATCTGCACTCGCCGTCCCGGATACAACTCCGCACAGCGAAGCGCTGCCTCTTCCGGCGAGATGATCGGCACCGTCTCACCCGGACTGTATGTGCGGGCAGAGTGAATCAACTGGCTGATCCGCCCTTCCGGGTCGAAGCTGGCGCTGATCTGCGCACCGGGCCCCACTACCGGAATACTTCCGACGGCGAAGTTGTAACTGACCCGCGTGTCGATCTGCACCGCCGGCAGCAGCAGGTTGCCCTGCAAGTCAAGTGCTTCGAACTGCGTGTGATCGATTTGCGGTGTCGCCCCCTCGCCTAATCCGCCGACCTGCCGCGGTGCATCCTGAAATAACGCCAGCGCCCGCTGTGGATCGTACGGCTTGACCTTGCCCAAGGCGGCAAAATCGATTGCTTCGAAACTCAGCGGCGCATCGTCATCGGCGCTGTCGCGAATCAGCGCCTGGATCAGTTGCGGGTCTGTAACCTCCGTGGTCGGCACGGCCTGGAACCCCGCAGGATCGACAAACACAAGTACCCCGTTTTCGTATCCGACCTGCTGACTCGGAACCCCAAGGCTCTCTGCCAATACCATCGCCGCATTCTCTGAAAGCCCCTGCCCCGTCACGACCAGAACCGGCAGCGCGTCGCCACATGCACGCAACCAGTTGGCCGCTACAATGGCCAGGTCACTCATGTTGACGACCTTGTCGCCGTTCAAATCCCCCGGGCAATTACCGCACGGCGAGCCGGCGGCCTGTGCGTAACACGGCAGCGAAAACAGCGCGACGGCAAACACGCACAAGCCCAGCGCCGGTCCTGCCGCGCTGAGCCGTCTCCTGATAATGTCGATAGTCACCATAACTGCACTCCCTTACCAAAGGGGTATGCCGGCCCGTTTAGCAGTGAATGGCATGGGCGCAGCATACCTGATGTGGAATTCTCTTGAACTGACGATTATATGGAAAAGCCCGCGACGATATCGCGGGCTGGATTTTCATGCTTGCCCCGAAGTCGGTATCAGGGAAACTCGCAAGGCACCATAATGGCTGGCCCAAACCGCCCCACGAATTCATCCTCCAAACTTTCCTTCGCTCGCCCATTGCCGATTTCCGCCGCGTCCCTGGACATCTTATCAGACTGCAATAAGGGCTCTTACGCTCGTGCGCAAAAATCAGTTCGCCCTGAATTAGGTTTCCTCTCATGCGGATTCCGCACTGTACACAGCGCGCACTCGCCGATATAGTGAGTTGAGTATCAATGATGACGGCAGACTTGAACAACTGGGCACAGGACGCCGCCACCGATCTTCTGGAAAGAAAGATCGTGCACCGCGGTACATGTCTCCTCCTTGGCGCCGCCGATACCGGCAAGACGTCGCTCGCCGCCGCCCTGGCCGGCAGACTCACAAGCCACACGCCCATCGCTTTCATCGATGCCGACGTCGGCCAGTCGCACATCGGCCCGCCCACGACGATCGGCTGTGCGCTCATTAGCGCGCCCTGCCAGGACTTGACCTCGCTGGTACCCCAAGCGGTCGCCTTTGTCGGCGACATCACCCCCGTCGGCCACCTGCTGCAATTTACCGCCGCCTTGGCCCGGTGCCTCGCGGCCGCTCACAACAAGGCCGATATCGTCCTCATCGACACGCCCGGCCTCATCGCCGGTGGCGCTGCAGCCGCCCTCTGGTGGACTGTCCACCGCCTCGTGCAGCCCTCCACGATCATCGCACTCCAGCGCCGCGACGAACTGCAACCCATCCTCGCAGGCCTCGACCGTTTCGGTACGCATATCGAGCGCATCTCCGTTCCCGCCGCCCTCTGTATCAAAACGCCCGAGCAGAGACGCCGCCACCGCATCCGCCTCTATACCGATTACTTCCGCCAGACAACCGCCCACGTCTTCGATCTCACTGAAGTAACCACGCAATCCAGTCGAAGACATTATGACAACTGCGCAGACCGTCTCGTCGCTCTGGCGGACATGCACAACATGGACCTCGCACTCGGCGCGATCACAAGGTGGGACGCGGATGCATGTCGCATGACGGTAGCGACGCCGCTGGCGGACGCCTCAGACGTGCGTTGTATTATTGTCGGCGACGCAAGAGTTGAAAGAGATTGAGGAGGGCGGCAGGACCCGCACACAGTCAATGAAGACCCGGCGCTCCAACGGCATTTTGATGCACATCGCGTCGCTGCCCGGCCCCTTCGGCATCGGCGACCTGGGCCCCGAGGCGTTCGAATTCGCCGACAAGCTCGCCGCCGCCGGCCAAAGTTTCTGGCAGGTCTTGCCCGTCAACCCCTCCGCCTCCATAGACCACTCCCCCTACAGCGGCATCTCGGCCTTCGCCGGCGACCCCCTGCTCATCAGCCCCCAGCGGCTCTACCGCCACGGCCTCCTCGATCGCGACCCCATGCGGCGCCTGCCCGACCTCCCCGCCGGCCGCATCGATTACGGTCGCGTCATCCCCATCAAAACGGAGATGCTCGACGCCGCCTACACCGCCTTCATCGGCGCAGGCCACGATTATCGCTACCACCAGTTCTGTGTCGACCACGCCAACTGGCTGGAGGATTACGTCCTTTTCGTCACAATCAAGAAGGTCTGCGGCACAGGCAACTGGTCCAAATGGCCCAAAGGCCTGCGCGATCGACGTCCCGACGACCTCCGCCAGTTCCGCATCGACAACCGCGACGTACTCGAAAAGGAAAAGTTCTTCCAGTACCTGTTCTTCAGCCAGTGGGACGCCCTGAAACAGTACTGCAACCAGTACGGCATCGGCCTCATAGGTGACCTGCCGCTCTACGTCGGTTACGACAGCGCCGACGTCTGGGCCAACCCGCACCTATTCGCATTGAACCGCAGCAGGAAACCCATGTTCGTCTCAGGTATGCCGCCGGACATGTACAGCGATACCGGCCAGCGATGGGGCCACCCCGTCTATGACTGGACCGCACTCCGCAAGGCCGGCTACACGTGGTGGCTCGACCGCATCGGCCACAATCTCAAAATGTTTGACGCCTTGCGCCTCGATCATTTCCGCGGGTTCGTCGCCTTCTACCGGGTTCCCGCAATCAACAAGACCGCCAAAAAGGGGCAATGGGTCCGTGCACCCAGCATTGATTTCTTCAACACGGTGTTTAAACAGTTTCCCTCGGCCCCCTTCATCATCGAAGACCTTGGCCGCATCACCCCCGCTGTCTGCCGCGTCATCGAAGAGTACAACTTCACCGGCATGCGCATCCTCCAGTTCGGCATACCGTTTGACGACGAGACCAATATCCACGCCCCGCGCAACTATGTCCGCAACTGCGTCGCCTACACCGGCACCCACGACAACAACACCATCAGGGGTTGGTTCGATGATGAGCTCTCCGACGAGCAGCGGGACGCAATCCGCGCCTACCTCGCAAAAAAGTTCCGCAAATATGCCGGCAAGTCCCTCTGGGAACATCCCGAGGAACTGACGTGGGGCCTGATTCACCTCGTCATGAAGTCCCGCGCCGACATGACCATCATCCCCCTCCAGGACGTCCTCGGCCTGGGAAGTTCGGCCCGTATGAACCGTCCGGCATCTGTTGGCGAATTCAACTGGACCTGGCGCGTCACCCCGGGCGCCCTGACCGATGACCGCTTGAACCGCCTCGCCGAAATAACCCGAAAAACCCGCCGCAACCCAGGATAAGTGAGAGGAGACAAACCATGGCCACGTACATACTTCTAAGCAGCATCATCTTTTTGATCGTCGCCCTGCTGCACCTGGTCCGTGTTATAAGAGACCTCCCCATGCAGATTGGCGCAATGTCACTGCCGATGTGGATCTCATGGGTGGCACTCTTTGCCACCCTCGCGCTCGGCGTCTGGGGACTGACAATGGCCATCCGCCTCTGTAACTGACCCGATGCCGCGCTGCTTATATGGGCGATTCGCCGGCCTTCAAGGCTCGACCAGGTACCCCATTGCCTCCACCACCCTGCCGTCGGCCCGCCGAAACGCCTTATCCCCGAAATTGACCGTCACCGTCACGCCGTTGCCGAACCGCGTCTGCTGCACCGACCGATCTTCCGTCAGCACCCGGTGATCGACCATCTCCTCATACCCCACCTTGCGGACCAGCGGACATATCCGCTTGTAGCTTTCGGCAAACCTCTCGCGGTTCTCGTTCCACAGGCTCCGCGTAAACATGAACATCGGCGGCGTCCCGTACAGAATATTGAACAGGTCGCGCTTCGCCCAGATCGCCGGCAGCTTGTTGTTGTAGTCCCCCCAGTACCACTGCGCTACGACACAATCATGATACACCAGTTCCCACAGCGGCAGCCGATACTTCTCCCCCACCTGGAATTTCGCCACACGCTCCGGCACCTCCTCCGCAATCTCCTGCATTCGACGTCCCGAGTCGGGCACGCGATACGGTCCCAGACTCAGCATCCCCTCGAAGTAATGCACCCACGGCACCGCCGCATCATGGCCCGTCTCGCTGCCCGTCACCAGTCGTGCGTCCTCCGACACATACGCCAGCAGCCGCATCTTCCATTCCCGGCTCTCCGTCCGCGTCATCGGATGCTCCGCGGCGTAACACTCCCGCCACGGCGACGCCGTCGTCGTATCAATAAACCGGCTTCGATATGCATGTGTCTTCAGGTCCTCCGGCACGCGCTTCTTCGCATACTCTACCGCCTGCCGATCGCACAGAACCCCGCACGGATACATCACTCCGTCCTTGCCGCGCACCTGCCAGCCCTTTCGCCAGTCGCCCCGCTCATCAAGCATCAGATCCCGCGGCCAGCCCTCCTGCGTCCAGTCAGCGTGAACACCCCGCAGCTTGGTCCGCACCACCTCAGGATCCATCAGATCCTGGTAAATATCGTACCGGCTCGTCAGCACCCCCTCCATCGCGTTCATCGCGTTGATCGCCTCCGGCTCACCGCGGTTGCTCCACAGAATACGCTCGATCCCCGCCGCCTGCATCTCCTTGACAATCGCTACAGAATCCCGTTCCCAGCACCACACGTTCGCGGCGCCGATCAAGAGGTCCACGTGTGGATTGTCCTTCCGCTTTTCGGCCAGCGTCCTGAACGTCCCGCGTTCCTGCACATACGCCCGGTAACGCTTGCACATCGCCACGTGATCCCCCTCGTCGAAGAACACATACCTCAGTCGCCGCGCGTACCCGAACTGCCCCTTCTGCGATTCCCACTCGGCCCCGATGCACAAAAGCCCGCCAAGGCGGCCCATCCGTATCCGCATATCGTCCGGTGTCTCGATGATCGCCATATACCCGCCCACGCGCGCATCCACGCCCCAGAACGACATGCAGATCCCATGCCCCCCATAACCCACCAGCCGCATCCCCTCGATGGACGCGTCGTCCGCCGGATAGCCGATCCCCTCGTTCATCGGAACGATCATGCGATCCCCAGCTTCGCTTACAAACGGATGCGGATACGAAAGCGTCCACCGCATCGCCCCCTGGCGCTCCACCGTCGCCACCAACTCGGCCGTGCTTTGCTCCAGTCGGTACGTGACATCGAGCTCCGCCCACTCTATCGGGTCCAGCAGCTTCACGCGTATCGCCTGCCCCACCTGCCGCGCATCCAGAACCACCTTGCCGTTCACGAACGGCCTCTGTGCCCAAACCCTCCCGCTGCGGCGATCCTTCACGGATAAAGTCGCATCCGCCGTCACGAAAGTTACCACAAGCTGACGATTCGCAACCGAAACCTCCGACGCAAGCGAGCCGCTCCGCAGATCCTCCACGTTGCCCGTCCGAGCCAGCGCATAATCATCCACCCAAACCGTCGCCGCCCCTGTCCCGATCACGCGAGGCTGCACCTCAACCGCATCGCCCCCGATCACGAACTTCGACGTCAACTGTACCCACTCGTCAGTCGCCCCGGCCGTGTGCCCTCCCAGAGACCAGTCCACCGCCTTGCCGTCCTTATCATAGGCCGCCACGCAAGGCGTCACGTCGCCGGCGCCGCGAACCTTCACCCAGCACGACAACTCAAAAATATCCCCTTTGCGGACCTTCAGTCGCTTCACGGCATTGAGGCTCCAGTCCTGCGCCCCCTGATGTTCCACCCGCACCGCGTATCGCCCCCCATGCCGCACCGCCTCATCGAGCGCCATCTCACCGGCCTTCGCCTCGCGCGTCCACAGCGTCCCCCATCCCTCCGCCTGTCCCGCCCTGACCGCCTCGAAACCACCGTTGTATACCAGATTCTCACCGACCTCCTGCCCGAACGCCCGCCCCGTCAGCAAGAACATGACGACCCACGCCGTCAGATGCAACCGTGTCATGACACTTCTCCGCAAAACCTTTAACTGACCTGAATTACTGCACGCCATCTTAACGCGCCGGCGCCGCAGTTTCAATAACGCCGCATCGCCATTAGCCGGACAGCGTCCAGCAACCATTGGACGAAAACGGCAATAAAGCAGTACGGGGCCGCAAGCAGGTACAAATGACCGGCCGTGCCGACATGGCCTCGTCCCGGCCACAAACCGCCCCAAAACGCAAAAGAGGATTGCCAACTACGCCCTCTTCTGGTAACCTGTGGGCTCCGATTCGTAACAGCAGCCGCACGGCCCGGAAACCGAAAAAAGAGAGCACCGTCATGCAGATACATCCGGTGGACATCGGCATCATCATCACGTGTCTCGTGCTCATCGTCGCCGCCGGCCTCGTCCTCTCCCGCCGCGCCGCACGCAGCCTTGACGCATACTTCCTCTGTGGAAGGTCCCTCCCTTGGTATGTCCTCTCCATCTCCAACGCTTCCAACGTGTTCGACATCACCGGCGTCACGTGGATGGTCACCCTGCTCTTCGTCTACGGCATGAAGAGTATATGGATTCCCTGGCTGTGGCCCAGTTTCAACCATGTCTTCTTTATGGTCTACCTCGCCGTCTGGCTCCGCCGCTCCAACGCCCTCACCGGCGCAGATTGGATACGGACGCGCTTCGGCCCCGGCCGCGGCGCCGAACTCTCACAGATCAGCGTCAGCATCTTCGCCCTCATCAGCGTTGTCGGCTTCCTCGCCTGCGCTTTTCAGGGTATCGGCAGGTTGGCCGCCGCCTTCCTCCCGTGGCCCTGGCATCCCCACGTTTACGCCGTCATCCTGATGTCCATCGCAACCCTCTACGTTGTCCTCGGCGGCATGTACAGCGTTGTCCTCACCGACATCATCCAATTCACGGTCCTCACCCTTGCCTCAATCTGTATCGCCGTGATTGCCATCGCCAGGACCACCCCCGACGCCATAGCCAACGCCGTCCCTTACGGCTGGCACGAGTTGTTCTTCGGCTGGCGGCTCGACCTCGACTGGTCCTATCTCATCGCCTCCGTCAACAACAGAATCGCCGACGACGGCTTCACGATCTTCGGCGCTTTCTTCATGATGATGCTCTTCAAGAGCGTGCTCTCCTCGATGGCCGGCCCGCTGCCCGACTACAACATGCAGCGCATACTCGCCACCCGTACGCCGCGCCAATCCGCATTCATGAGCTGGCTCGTCTCCGTCGTACTGTTCTTTCCGCGATATCTGCTCATCGGCGCCATCGCCGTACTGGCCCTGGCCTTCTTTAGCCCCGAGCTTACCTCTATGGATAGCGAGGTCGATTTCGAACGTATCCTCCCCTACGTCATCGACCGCTTCATCCCCGCGGGACTTACCGGCCTCGTCCTCGCCACCCTCCTGGTCGCCTTAATGAGCACCTTCGACTCCGCCGTTAATGTCGGCGCCGCCTACCTCGTCAACGACGTCTACAAACGCTATGTCGCCCCAGATGCCGGCGAAAAACATTACATCCGCATAAGCTGTGCCGCCTCCATCGCGGTTGTCCTCGTCGGCCTGGCCTTAGGTTTCACCGGCAGGTTCGTCAACGGCTTCCTTCAATGGATTGTCGCCGGCCTGTTCGGCGGCTACGTCGCCCCCAACCTCCTCAAGTGGTATTGGTGGCGCCTCAATGGCTTCGGCTATTTCGCCGGCATGATCGCCGGAATTGCCGTAGCGCTCGTGTTCGCCTTGCTGTTCAAAGGCCCCGCCCTCCTCTACGCCTTCCCCGCCATCCTCATCATCAGCACCGCCGCTTCCGTCGCCGTCAGCCTTCTCACGCCGCCCGATGACGAAGAGACACTCAAACAGTTCTACCAGACCGTCCGCCCCTGGGGCTTCTGGTCACCCATCCATCGCAAGGTCCTTCGCGAAAATGCCCTCTTCTCCGCCAACCGCGGCTTCACCCGCGACATGTTCAACGTCGCCATCGGCATCGTCTGGCAGACCACTTTTCCCATCCTTGCCCTCGCACTGGTGATCCGCCTGCGCCTCCTCTTCGCCCTCGCCCTGGTCCTCAATCTGACCACCTGCATCATCCTGAAAGTAACATGGTTCGACAAACTCGACCGGGACGTGCCGCAGAAGAAACCGCAACGGGCTGCACAGCAGGCCGTTTCCGCTTGACGTCCGCTTCCACCGGCGTTAGCATCGTCACTGTGGGACAGGCCCCCCGAAAGGACACAAACGCCAAGGAGCTCCGCATGATGAAAATTCGAATCGCTGTCATGATCGCAACTATCATCGTCGCATCACCGGTGTACATCGCCTTCGCCGAAACAAAACCGTCAAAACCCGTTTCCTCAAACAAGGACTTTATCCAAAGCGCCCGTGACCAGCTCCAGAACAACATCCTTCCCTTCTGGCTCGATCACGCCGTCGACAACGAACGCGGCGGCTTCTACGGCCGACTCGCCATCGACGGCAAACCCCAGCCCGACGCCCCCAAGGGCCTTGTCCTCAACACCCGCATCCTCTGGACCTTCTCCGCCGCCTGGCGCTTCGACCGACGCAGCGAATACCTCGACACCGCCCGCCGCGCATACGACTGCTTCGTCGAACGCTTCTGGGATACCCGGCACGGCGGCGCCTACTGGATGCTCGACTGTAACGGAAAACCCATCGACGACGGCAAGGAACTCTACGGCCAGGCCTTCGCCATCTACGCACTCGCCGAATACTGCCGCGCCAACCGCAACCCGCTCGCCCTTGACAAGGCCGTCGAACTTTACCACCTCATAGAAAGCAAGGCCTATGACCCGCCGAACCAGGGCTACCGCGAGACCTTCTCCCGTGACTGGACCTGCGCCCCAGCCGCACGACTCGCCTTCGGCGAAAAAGGCGCAACCAAGACCATGAACGCACACCTGCACCTCCTCGAAGCCTACACCAACCTTTACCGCGTCTGGCCCGACCCCGCCCTGAAGACCTCCTTCCGCGAACTCATCATCGTCTTCCGCGACCGCATCCTCGACCCGCACACGCATCACTTCCGCCTCTTCTTCGACGACGCCTGGCACGCCACCTCCGACACGGTCTCCTTCGGCCACGACATCGAAGGCGCCTGGCTCCTCACCGAAGCCGCCGAAGTCCTCGGCGACGAAAAGCTCACCGAAGAAATCGAGGAACTCTCCGTCAAGATGGCCGAGGCCTGCTATCACGAAGGCCTCGACACCGACGGCTCCCTCTTTTACGAAGGCGAGCCCCACGGCATCACCGACCGCCAGAAGAGCTGGTGGGCACAGGCCGAAACCGTCGTCGGCTTCATCAACGCCTGGCAGCTCACCAAAGACCGCAAATACCTCACCGCCGCCCGAAACACCTGGCAGTTCATCCTCAACCGTCACGTCGACCAGCTCCACGGCGAGTGGTTCTCAAACGCCGTCTACGGAGATCCCCCCGCTGCCGCACAGAAAGGCTCCGAATGGAAGGCCCCCTACCACAACGGCCGCGCCTGCCTCGAAATCATGCATCGCCTCCGCGAATAAGCCGCTGCGTTTGCCTGCAAGACCAAACTTTAATCCGCCGCTAACTCAACGCTCACATCCCCTGCGTAAACTTATCAGGGGAAGGTGATTGCCCCCGATAAGGCCGATGACAGCGGTTACGAAGTTTGGATGTGCAATAATGGATGCGATGGGCAGCAGACCGACCGGCGGCAACGCCTCGGCCGATTGCGGTGTTTTTGAACTCCTTGAGGCGGGCGATTACATTCTCGAAGCCGAACTGAGCCTTTCGAGACCCATCGGCACGCGGCTGCGCAAGGGCCAGCAGGACGACCTCCGGCAAACGCTCAGACTCATCGAAGACGCAGCCTCGAAACTGCCCGAAGGCCCCCTCAAAAACTGGGCCGCCATGCTCTACAACCGCACGTCGCAATGCCTCCGCAAGGTAAGCGCCACCGAACCAACCCACCACACCGCCCCCGCCGGGCACCCCTGCCCCCACGGCTCCCCCGCCGTCTGACCCAATAATAGGGACAGTGGGGCTGTTGAAAAACCCTGCGCCACGTCGTGGGTGCCACCGTCAAACGCCCTCACCGTGCACTCCGCAACCTGGACGCCACCCAGAGACACCGTTACGTCCTGTCGCATCCGCCGCCCCAGGGCGTTTGGCGGTGCTGCATGCCCATAGAACCTTCCGTAAGCCGGCCTGCGCCGCTTTTTCAACACCCCCAGGCGGGACCCCGCCCGCGCGGCCCACCACCCGATTACCAGCACCTGCATCACCGTCAGTGAACTCCTTGAATGCGATCCCAACCTCGGTTATAATTAATGGATCATTTGAGGAGATCGAAAATGGCAAATCGCATGTTCCGCAAGGCCGCGTTTCAAATCCTGATAATCTCATTGGGTGTACTCATGACAGCAGGTGATACCACATCGGCGACCCTCCGCGCAGGCGCCGCACGCACCGACATCACGCCGCCCGTCGGCGTATGGCTCTCCGGATACGGCGCCCGCAAAGAGCCCAGCAGCGCCGTCGCCGACCCGCTCTACGCAAAGGCCCTCGTGCTCGATGACGGCCAAAGCCGGATCGCCATCGTCAGCGCCGACCTCCTCTGGCTGCCTCTGGAGATCACGCGCCAGGTTCGCAAACGCGTTCAAAATGAAACCGGCATTCCAGCCGACCATATCATGGTCTGCGGCACACACACGCACTGGGGCCCGAAGATCGACCGCCCCGCCGCTGCGTGGCCCGACGCCGCCGAGTCCCGTATCAGCGACGACTACGTCGACGTCCTCACCGACAAAATAACCCGGTGCGTCATCGAAGCCCACAACAAGTCCGCCGGCGCCACCGCCGCCGTCGGCATGACCACGGGCCGCGTCGAGGAAATCGTCTATAACCGCCGCACCACACGCCCCGATGGCACGGTGGTCAACACCTTCCGCCTGCCCACCGCAAGTCCGGATCTGACACTCGGCCCCACCGACCCGACGGTCTCCATCCTCAAAGTGCACGACGAGATCGGCCGGCTCATCGCCGCCATCGTCAACTTCGCCTGCCATCCCGTCGCAGGCGACGCCGACGGCGCGTTGTTCTACCACATTTCCGCCGACTACCCTGGCGTCATGGAATCCACCGTCGAGAAGGTCGAAGGCGGCACATGCCTGTTCCTCCTCGGCGCCGCCGGCAACATGAACCCCGTCCGCCTCAACCGCAAGCGTTTCCGCCACGAAATCGGTACGGCGCTGGCCGGCGAAGTCCTCCGCCGCCTTCAGACCGTCGCGACAAAGGGCCAGGCAAACCTCCGGGGCATGACGCGACCTATCACCTTCGACCTCAAGCCCGCCAGCCCCGAAAATGCCGAACAAGCCCCCGGCAAACTGAACACCGAAGTCCAACTCCTCGCCATAGGCGATATCTACATCCTGGGACTGCCCAGCGAAGTGCTCGTGGAGATCGGTTTTGCAATCAAAGAAAAGGCCGGCCTCGAAAAGCTATTCGTCGTCTCAATCGCAAACGATGCCTGCGGCTACATCTGCCACAAAGAGGCCTACGAACAGGGCGGCTACGAGTCCACCAGCGCCACCCGCCTCGCCCCGGGCGCCGGCGAACACCTCATTGAAGAAGCCCTCGCCCTCATTGCCTCCATGAAGAAAGAGTGACGCAGCGGAAAGGCGCCAAGGGCTGGTGCCAGAGGTCGCGCCTGCCGCAGCGGCGGCTGGCAACTGCCCGAGCCAAGCGCAAAGCCGTCTAATCACAACGCCTTACGCCAGCTTGCCACGGTTCTCATAAATCTTAATAATCGCGTTGGCTATATCATCGATGTCCTGTTTAGTCCCCAACAGCAGGTTCTGCGTCAGCCACACCGCCTCCGCACACAGCCGGTCATTTTCCGGATAGACAAGTTCCTCACGGTAGCTCTTAAGCCGCGCCGCTGGAAAGCTCCGTTTGAAATTCTTCGAATTGATCGCATCCTCGATCAACCCGTCCCTGTACTGCGGCCCATAACCCGAAGAGCACGGAATTCCCTCCGCCCGCAGCGCCTCCATGAACCGCCCGCGCGACAACCCCAGCGCCTCCTGCTTCACGCGAAACGCATACAGATGATACACCCCCCGCCCTCCCTCGTACACCTTCTGCGGCAGAATCCCCGGCACGTCCTTCAGAATCGAATCCAGATATGCCGCATGTTCCCGCCGCTTCGCTGTATCCGCCTCCAACCGTTTCATCTGCGAAAGGAGAATCGCCGCCTGATACTCCGTCATCCGCCTATTCGTGCCGATTATCGGATATCCCCGCCCCTTCACACTGCCGTAGGGCCGCCCGCAGTTATGAAACGACTGCGCCCGGTCCATCACGCCGTCATCGTTGCCGACAACCGCACCGCCTTCGCCGCACGGCAAGTGCTTGGAGTTCTGAAAACTGAAGCACCCCAGATCACCGATCGTCCCCAGCTTCCGTCCCCGCCACTCGCCCAACCATGCCTGACATGCATCCTCAATGACGACCAGGTTATGCTTCCTGGCAATCGCCATGATCCGGTCCATATTCGCCGGCTGCCCGAGGATATGCACCGGCATGATCGCACGTGTCCGCTCCGTGATCCGCGCCTCGATCTTGTCCGGATCGATCTGCATCGTCTCGGGGTCCGTATCAGCAAAAACAGGCAGCGCGCACGACTGGAAAACCACGTTGTACGTGGCGATAAACGTGTATGGCGGGACAATCACCTCGTCCCCCACGCCCACGTCCAGAACGTGCATCGCCGTCAGCAGTGCGTTCGTTCCGTTTACAACGCACAGCGCCCGCCTCGCCCCCAGCAGTTCTGCATACGCCTTCTCGAACTGCGTCACCGTCTCGCCGCTGCCGCGAAACCAGTTGCCGCTTCGCAGAATCGACAGCACGTGCTCCTCCGCCGACGCATCCCAGACCGGCCACTGCGGAAATGGCTTCGTACGCACCGGCCTGCCGCCCAATAGTGCCGGTTTCGAAGCCTCACCCGTCAGGATCGCCCCTGCCTGTGCCGAATACGCCATCGCCAGCCCGCCCGCCGACGCCGCCATGAACTGCCTCCGGCAAAAACGCTTGCTGTTCATATGGGACTCCTCTCTCATGCACCTCGTTCTGATAAACGCTGCCGACCTTCTGTATCATAGATACACCAAAAACCACCCTCGTGCAAGTCCGCCGTTTTCCCCCAAAACACCGCGGCCGCCTCCAACACACGAAACTCATGCGCCCACACCCCGTATAAACAAAGGATAAACGTTTCCGAAAAGGGGGCGGAAAATGGGTGTTAAACATATCATCTCAAGAAGCAGCGAGGTATTCTCCGACCGCACCGAGGCCGCCGACAGGCTCGCCCAGAAACTCCAGCAGTTCAAGTTCGACAATCCGGTCGTGCTCGGTATCCCGCGAGGCGGCATCGTCATCGCCGACCACCTTGCCCATGTGCTTCAAGCCGAACTGGACGTCGTCCTGGCTCACAAGCTCGGCGCACCTGCCAACCCGGAACTGGCCATAGGCGCCGTTTGCGAGGACGGCACGATGTTCGTCGACGACCGTATGGCTCGCGCCGTGCGCGCCACAGACGAGTATATCGAACGCGAAAGGTGGCAGCAGGTTCGCCTCATGCAGCGCCGAATCGCGCGCATTCGCGAGGTCTTGCCGAAAACTGAACTGCGCGACCGCGTCGTCATCGTCACCGATGACGGCGTTGCAACCGGTGCAACCATGAAGGCCGCAATCTGGGCCGTCCGCCGCGAATCACCTCGCCGTACCGTCGCGGCCCTTCCTGTGGGACCGGCGGATTCCATCGAGGACCTCGCCGAAGCAGCCGACGAGGTCATCTGTCTCCAGACGCCGCCGTACTTCGCCGCCATCGGCCAGTTCTACCGCCGCTTCGATCAGGTCACAGACGCCGAACTGATCGACATCCTGCAGCACGAACACGACAGGAGATGCCGAACATGACGCCGCAACTGCTCCAACGCGTCGTCGCGCTTGCGCGACAAACGGGATACGTCTACCTGGCCACCGCCGGCCCGGAGGGCATGCCGCACATTACCGTCGCCGGATCACTCGAAACCGGCGGCCGTGACCGCATCCTCATCAAAGAGTGGTTCTGCCCCGGCACAGTGGCCAATCTCCGCGGCAACAACGCCGTCGCCATTGCCGTCTGGGACCTCCAACGCGACGCGGGCTACCAGCTGTTGGGCCGCTTGGAGCGCATCGAAGACCTCGCCGTCGTGGACGGCTACGCGCCGCAATTCGAAGACAAGGAGGTCCTGCCCCAGGTCGAAAAACAACTCGTCGTCCGCGTCGAAAAGATTCTCGACTTTTCCCTTGCCCCGCACGGAGACGTCCCCGTAGACGTCGCCTCGCCGCACTAACGTCCGGCCCGCAGCTTCTCCAGCACACGCGGCACATACCCTCCCATGCGAGGCGGCGTCCGCCCGGCCTGCGACGGAAGCGCCACAATCGCATCTTTGGCGCTCGCCGCGCGCACACCCATGTCGTCAATCGCGTTCAGTGCAAGCAGCGACACCCACACGCTGTTCTTGCTCACGTCGGCCAACTTCACCAGTACGTCCAGCGCTCTGGCCGCGTCAGCATCCGACCCGAAGCACCCCAGCGCCTGCCCCGCAATCACCCGCACGTTCGGCGACTCATCCGACAGCCCCGCCACCAGGGCGTCCCGATGCCTCTTCACCGCATCGGCCCCGCGAATAAGAATCCCCATCGCTGCCCAGTAGCGAACCGCACTGTCGGCATCTCCCAGGCCCCTGGCCAGTGCCGCATCCGCCTCCACCTGTGACGAAGCTATCTCCGCCATCTCCATGATCTTCTCCAACGGATACTTCGCCGCGTCATGCCCCATCTCGTACGGCGTCGACCCCCTCGAACGGCTGTGAATCTCGTCCTCCGGCAAAAAGCCAAGATCGCGAATCCGCAATGCCAGGTCCCGCTGCGGCTTGCGCAATCGTTCCAGCACGTCCCGGTGCGCCGCCGAATCCGCAAGATTGTTCACCTCATCCGGATCGCTCTCCAGGTCGTACAACTCCTCCGAAGGTTTCCGTTCCCAGAAACGCCGCTGCGCCTCGTTCAGCTTGCCCGCGTCGTACAGCTCTTTCCACTTCTGCGTCGTGGGCGTCTGGAACATGTAAGAAAGATACTGCCCGTAAATCTTGTGCGGCATGTACTGCCTCAGGTACACATACCGGCCGTCCGTCACCGACCGCACCATGTCGTACCGCTCGTCCATCCGCCCGCGAAAGCCGTACAAAAACGGCTGCGGCCCGGCCGTATACCGCCCCGCAAATGCATGCCCCTGCATCCACTCCGGCGGCCGGATGCCAACAAGGCTCAGCAAGGTCGGGGCCAGGTCCACAAAGCTCACCAACCGCTTGCACTTGCCACCCGCCGCGTAATCCGACGGCCGCAAATGCTTGAACTTCTCCGGGATATAAAGGATCAGCGGCGCCTGCAGGCCCGAGTTATACGGCCAACGCTTGCTCCGCGGCATGCCAGGCCCGTGATCGCCGTAGTAAAAGACAATCGTATCCTCCGCTAAGCCATCCTCCTTCAACTGCGCCAGCACCTTGCCCGCCTGCGCATCCATCTCGGTAATCTTGTCATAATACTGCGCCCAGTCCTGCCGTACCTCGGGCGTATCCGGATGATACGCCGGCACCCGCACCTTTGCCGGATCGTGCACCGCCTTGTGCGGCCGCTTGCGCACCTGGCTCTCGTGCGTCGTCGTGAAGTTGGAAATGGCAAAGAACGGCTGCCCCGCCCTCCGATTCCGCCAGTGCGCCTTGCCGCTGGATTCGTCCCAAACCCCCGCCGGCTTGGTCAGGTTGTAGTCCTCCTTCGAGTTGTTCGTGCAGTAATACCCCGCCTCCCGCAGAAACTGCGGATACATCTTCATAAACGGCGGCATATCCACTTGGCTTCGCATGTGCTCGGCGCCTAACGACGGCGGATACACGCCCGAAATAATAGTCGTTCGTGCCGGCGCGCACACCGGCGCATTCGACCACGCCCGCTCATAGATCATGCCTTTGGCCGCCAACCCGTCCAGATTCGGCGTGTTCGCATATGCATCGCCATAGCAGCCTAAATGCGGCCCGTTATCCTCGCTGGTGATCCACAGGATATTCGGCCTGTCCCCCTCCGCCCCGAAAGCCGGCCTTCCCGCCGCCGCACAAACCGAAACACCCGCCGCTATCCGAACAAACTCACGCCGTGTCAATCCTGAACGACCTTCCATCACCAACACAACCCTTCACAAACACAAAACCTGCACAGGTGCACGCCAAACGCCGCTGTCTTCAAACCACCTTCTCCGGCACAACGAACGGCGCCCTCGCCGGCCGACTCAGCAGCGCATTAGCCTCCGGCGCATTCACAAAGCATTCCTTCGCCGCGTCCACCTCCAACATCCGCCCCACACAATATGTCGTATCCGCAAGCTGCACGCCGTTATCCTTCAGGTGCTCGCTCATCCGGCCGAACGTCTCATTGGCCGCCGCATTGTCGCCGAACGGCTTCGACGTCCCGCCGAACGGAACCTGCCCACCCAACCGGTACGAAATATTGGCAAAGTGCACCAGCGCCGAGGAATAATGCGCCGTCTCGATGTTCCAGTCCAACAGCGCTGACTCCCGCGACTTGATGCACTCTACGAAATACCCGAAGTCCGCCCCCCGACTTACCCGCTCCGCCGAAACGTTCGCCACCGGCTCGCCGTCGCCCTGCCCGTTCGGATAAAACCTGCCGCCAGCCACCACGCCTTCCTCGAAGTGGAACGTGTTCCCCACGCCCTGCCCGTAATACCTGTCCGTCTTGAGCCCCCGCACCTCGAAGATCAACTGAGTCTCGCCAAAATCATAAATCGCGATCTGCGTGTTCGGCGTCTCGCCCTGGTCCTTGTAGCCGAACCGCCCCCCGATGCTGATAACCCGCTTCGGCAGCGTCGCCCCCGGGATCGCATGCAGCGCCGCATGCATCTGGTGCGAACCCTGGTTGCCGATGTCCCCGTTGCCGAAGTCCCAGAACCAGTGCCAGTTATAATGCACCAGGTTCGCATGGTACGGTTGCTTCGGCGCAGGACCCGTCCACAGATCAAAATCGAGCCCCGTCGGCGGCGTACCAGTCTCCTTGAAGCCGATACTGCCCCGCGCCTTGTAGCACATCCCCCGTGACACTAACAGCTTGCCGTACGTCCCCGCCTTTGCCAGCGCCGCGATCCGGTCGCCAGTGCTGCCCGCACCCGTCCCATACTGAACAATCCGCTTATGCTTCCGCGCCGTCTCCACCGCGATCCGCCCCTCGTGCACATTGTGGCTCAGCGGCTTCTCCACGTAAACATCCTTGCCCGCCTGACACGCCCAGATCGTCAACAGACAGTGCCAGTGATTGCACGACGCAATCGAAATCGCATCCAGCCCCTTGTCCTCCAGCGCCTTGCGGATATCCTGCACACACGTGGGCTTGCGTCCCCCCGCCTTCTCGATATCCGCCGCCCGCCGCGCAAACAGCCTCGAATCCGGATCGATCAGGTATCCCACCTCCACGCCGTCGCGCTTCAGCCAACTGTTGATATGGCTGCCGCCCTGCCCGTTAATCCCCGCCACCCCGATGCAAATCCGCTCATTGGCCCCCAGAATCCGACGTGACCCGGCCCCGATCGCGCATGTCGAAGCCGTGACAACGGCCGCATTCTTCAAGAACTGGCGACGTGTACTTTTCGACATCTCCATCTCCTTTCACATTACGCCCCCTGTCAGCGCCCACAAACCCGCCCAGAATCACTTCTTGGCCCGAATGCGCACCTCAACCTCTTTGACGTCCTTCATCAACTCCACCAGCTTGCCCGTATCGCTCTCGCCAAAATGGTACGGATACAGGATCCGCGGCTTGAACGCTCGTGCCGCATCCGCAACCATCTCCGGCGTCATCGTATAAGGCAGATTCATCGGCAGAAACGCCACGTCGATCCCCTTGAGCGCCTTCATCTCCGGCGTATTCTCCGTGTCACCCGCCACGTACACCCGCGTTTTGCCGAATGTTATCACGTACCCGTTGCCGCTGCCCTTTGGATGATACGGCTGCCCTGGGCTCCGCATGTGCACGATGTTGTACGCCGGCACCGCCTCCACCGTCAAATCCAGCACGCGGCGCTTCTCGCCATTCTTCATCACGACCCCGCCCTGGACCTTCTCCGCACACGCCTGCGTCAGAATAATCTGCGTGTCGGCCTTGCGCACCGCCGCTATCGCCGCCGGATCCAGATGGTCCCCATGCTCGTGCGTAAGCAGTATCACGTCCGCCTTCGGCATCTTGCTGTAATCCGCCAACCGCGTCCACGGATCGACGTGAACCACCTTGCCGCCGCAGGAAAACATCAGCGTTCCATGCCCGACAAACGTAATCGTCAGATCGCCCATTGCCGTCTTGATCACGTCCTGTCCCAGTCCCGTCGTCGCATCCACCTGCTCTGCCCTCCCGGCCTTGGTCCCGTCTTCAGCCGCACACGCGACCGCACAAGTAATGGCCGCAAAAACCAACACCACTCTCGCAGCGTTCATCTCTCGTCCCTTTCCGAAAACCCATCTGTCCCAAATCGTCAGCTTCGTACTTTCACCCCTGACTCTCCTTATCCCGGAACCAATTACACTGACTCCCCCGATTCTGTTGTTCGTCAATGCAATCGGCCGAATCAGCGTAATCACGCGCAATCAGCGTTCAAACTCCTTACTCTGATTGGTCGATCAGCCCTCCTCGATCACCTCAAGGCCCATCAGCCGCGCCACGTGATTCGCCGTATCCGTGTGATCGCCGTAGAACACCACGCGGTGCAGCAGCGTCATCGCGTCTTCGGAATCAATCGCACGGCTCCAGTTGGCCGCCATCTTCGCCGCGTCCTTCACCTCCGTCACGATCTGCGTCCGGCACGCCCGCACCGACCGTTTCGGCACCTCGATGATCTTGCCCGTCGACGCCAGGAGCTTGCTGACGTGGACCAGCTTGCACCGCGTAATCGTCTCGCCTAAGCGATACTGAACCTCCGGCACGCATCCGCTGCCGCCCACCTCCGAATGACCACGCAGGATGTATGGCGCATCCTTGCCGTTCAGCCCATCCATCTTCAGCGGCGCCGTGCAGTGCGCCGTCCACAGCGCATTTCGCGACGTATCGAATGTCGCATTGCCCTGGAAGCCCGGCTTGTCGATCACATATCCAAACAGGATCATCGTCAACAGCGAATCCATGTCCCCCTCGCACGCCGCCGGAATCCCACGATCCCGCAGACGCGTAAAGCCCAGGCACGGGAACCCCTTCGGCAGCCACCCCATGCACGTCCCGATCGCAAGCCCCTGCGCCTTCTCCCGCTCCACCAACCGCTGCAGAGCCACGCTCACCTTTGCCGCCTTGGCAATATCCTCCGCGGTCGGCTCCACGATCTCCTTTGCCTCCTTCGTCCAGCGATCGATCTCCGTCTTCACGGCCTCCCCTTCCGCCGCGTCGATCATCGCGTCGAACTCCTTCTCCGGAACCGCCACAACCTCCGCCCCCAGACGCTTCTTTATCTCCTCCGGAGATTGCGCCTCCGCCGTCCCGCGAGCCGGCGGGAACAGCAGTATCCGCGTCTGCTTCATCATCGGAATTACGCGCAGCATCCGGATAGCCCGCTCCAACTCGTCGTAGTCACTTGTCGCCAGCAGCGTCACCCGGTTCCCACGCGCCCGCCACCGGTTGGCAAACAGCCAGTCATGCCCGCTGGCCGGCAGCGAATACAATACCATCGCATGTCCACCCTCCAGGATCGGCTGCACCATCTGCGTCAGCGCAAAGATATTCAGGTTGACCACCAACACCGGCGCGCCCGCCCCCGCCTTCTTCAACAGGGCCGCCACTTCCTGGGCGTTGTTCGCCGGCCCCATGATCAGTTCGACGTTGCCCAGATCCTTCTCCGCCTTCAGCAGCCTCGCCTTCATCGCCTCCGCCTGCTGCGCATCCGCGTTCCACCCCCGGTCCGCCGGACCGGGCGCACCCGTGAAGATCACGCAGATCCGCGACTTCGCCTGCGGCGCAGGTGCCGACGCCCCCAGCGCCCACGCATGTGTCCAACTGCTCGCCCCCAACATCAAACCGCCCGCCAGACTCGTACCCATGAATTCACGTCGAGTGCAGTGATCACACATGAAGATTTCCTCCTTTTGGCATGTAGTTAAATTGGCCCATATCGCTAAATCAAACTGCCTCCGAAAACCTTATCATACCAGACAGCCCCCTCCCCGCAAAACGCTATCCGGCAGACCTCACAATGTCCACCCATCCCGATACGGTTCATCCAGCATGGCATTGGCCTCTTCGTCGTTCGTAAACCGCATCTTCTCCCCGTCCCACAGCAGCAGGTGCTGCCGCCGCACCGCAATATTGCCCAATAAAACAACCTGCGTCAGCGGCCCGGCGAACGCGAAATTGCACCCCGCCGCCGGCCCACCTTTGCATGCCTGGCACCATTCCTTGTAGTGCCCGATCGAACGCGGCAGCGTCTTCTCCGGTGGCCTGAAATCCCTCATCCGCTTTTCGGGAATCAGGCGCGACCCTCCACCCGTAAGGTCCCCCAGGATCGTCCCCTCGTCCCCGATCCACATCAAACCTTCATTACCCAGGTTGCGGCCATCCTCTAATCCCGCCGGTCGCGCCGGCTTGAGCCCACCATCGTACCACGTCACCCGCACCGCCGGCATCTGTCCGCGTGCCGGAAAATCCCAGTGCACAATCGACGCCGCCGGCGCCGTCTCCTTAAAAAGCTTCGAACTGCTGGCATGCACCGCCGTCGGCTGCCCCAGTTTCAGCACCTTGGCAATATGCGCAAACGCATGACACCCCATGTCCCCCAGCGCCCCGGTCCCGAAGTCCCACCACCCGCGCCATTTGAACGGCACATACGCCGGATGATACGGCCGCTCCGGGGCCGGCCCCAACCACAAATTCCAGTCCAACCCCTTCGGAACCGGCGGCCTGTCCTGCGGCCGCTCCAACGCCTGCGGCCAGATCGGCCGATCCGACCACACATGAACCTCGCGCACCTTACCGATCACACCGCCCCAGATCCACTCGCAAAGCATCCGCTGGCTCTCATTGGCGTCGCTCTGCACGCTCATCTGCGTCGCCACCCCCATCTCCCTGGCTGTCTTCGTCAGCAGCAGCGCCTCTCGCACCGTCCGCGTCAAAGGCTTGGCGCAGTAAACATGCTTGCCCATCTTCATCGCCTGCATCGCAATCACCGCATGCGTATGATCCGGCGTACCGATCACCACCGCATCGATGCCCCGCTCCGCCTCTAACATCTTGCGAAAGTCGGTATAGACCCGCGCATTCGGGTACTTCTTGTACACAGGCGCCGCATAGTTGGAATCAACGTCGCACAGCGCGACCACATTCTCGCTGGAACACCCCTCCAGATATGCCCTGCCCATGCCTCCAACGCCCACACCAGCCAGGTTCAGCTTGTTGCTCGGCGCATCAGCCCCCAATACGCGACTCGGTACAATACTGAACGCAAAAGCCGATACCGTAGCCCCCATAAATCCACGACGCGAAAGATGTGTGCGGCCCGTGCTCCTCATGAAAAGTCTCCCTAAAAAACCGATCCACTCCGCCCGACCAATGGCGCCCGCGGCCGAAATCTCGCTTCCTGCCCGCAAAAAGCCGACAAAATCGCTCCTCGCACGCCGCACCCCGAATATACCACACCCTAAACTGAATTGTCAAACCCGCCCGGCACGGCCAGCCCGGCCGTCCTGCACCGCCAAAACATGCCTTGCCTGACATACAATCAGCCCCTTGCCCTGCCGCACATAAACCGCATTGCGCTTGATTTACGGACGCCCACAAAGTATAATGCACCATGTCTTAGCGGGGCGCAGTGTCCTGTTGGCCCGTTGAAAAAGCAGGGGCAAGGCATCCTTGCCCGTGGCGTTGATGTTGCGCAAGCAGCGTACGGACGTCCTTATGGGCGCCCTCACGCCATTGGACTTTTTCAACAGCCCTGTCAAACCTATCACGTTTAGTTCTTCTAAGGAGATTGTTGGTGAGCAGAAAGACCCGGACTTCAAACACCGTATCGCGTCGAAGTGTCCTCAAAACGATCCTTTATACCCCCCCGGCCCTCATGTTTGCCCGCGGAGGCCTCTTCGCCGCAAGCACCCCCGAACCGCTGTTCAAGCCCCGCATCGTCCCAAAAGGCCAGAAAATCCGCGTCGCTCAGATCGGCGTCTTCAACCGCGGCGCTCAGGTCCTCGAAACCTTCAAGCAGTACCAGAAAGACCAGCTCGAATTCAAAGCCTTCGCCGACGTCGCCTTCACCGCACACGACGCCTCTCTGAAAGGTTTTGACGGCCTGCCCTGCTACCGCGACTACCGCCAGATGTTCGAAGAAATGCACGACAAGATCGACGCCGTCATCATCGCCACCCCCGACCATGCCCACTTCCCTATGGTCATGCACGCCATGCTCCTCGGCAAGCACGTCTACGTCGAAAAGCCCATGGCCCAGAACGTCTACGAGTGCCGTCTCCTCGCCAAGGCCGCCAAGGCCTGCGGCGTCGTCACCCAGATGGGCAACCAGGGCCACTCCGGCTCAGGCACCTTCCAGTTCGCCAAGTGGGTCGAAGAAGGCCTCATCAGAAACGTCAGGAAGATCGACGCATGGATGACCAGCAGCCGCCGCTGGCACGGCTGGACCTTCACCGAATACCCCGAGCAAATCCCCCCCGTGGGCTACGACTGGGACCTCTGGCTCTGCCGCCGCCCGTTCCGCCCCTACAGCGACAAGCTCGTCGGCGGCAACTGGCGATGCTGGTATGAATTCGGCTGCGGCGCCATGGGCGACTGGGGCGCTCACGTCCTCGACGCCATACACCGCTACCTCAAGCTCGGCCAGCCTTACGAGATCTCCACCAAACTGATCGGACCAAGCGACCTCTACTATCCCCAGGGCTCCGTCATCACCTTCAGGTTCAAGGCTCGCGAAGGCATGCCCCCGCTCGAACTGCGATGGTTCGACGGCCAGGGCAATACCCCGCCCGCTCCGCAAGGCTACACCGGCTCTATGGGCAATGTCGGCTCCATCATCTACGCCCAGGATTACATCATCAAGGGCGGCAGTCACGGCGCCGCATACAACATCATCATCGATGAAAAGGCTATGGAGCTCCAGCGTACCGGCAAGCTCCCCCAGCCGCCGTCGAATCTGTCCAACCATTACAAAAACTTCCTCGACGCCTGCCAGGGCATCGAGCCGGCAAACTCCGACTTCTCAGTCGCCGCCCAGCTTACTGAATTGCTCTGCCTCGGCTGCATCGGCCAGCGTTTCGGCGGCACGCTCCACTACGACGCCGAAGCAATGAAGATCACCAATCATGCCGAAGCAGACAAGATGCTCCGCGGCCCCGCCGTCCGCGATGGCTGGACCGACTACGACAGCTTCAAGCCCGCCAGGTCCAAGAAGGCCCGGATCAAGAACCCCGACACCGTCCCGTGGGAAGACCTCTTCAGAGACAAGGACCTGAGCAACTGGCACAACCCCTACGACTTCGGCAAGGCCGAATACGCCGACGGCGTCGTCACACTCACATCCGAAAAGGGCAAGTGGTTCCTCCTCACCAAAAAGAGCTATGCCAACTTCGTCTTCGAAGGCGAAATCAAGATGCCCGTAGGCCAGGGCAACTCCGGCTTCCTCTTCCGCTGCCAATACGCAAAGAACAGGGCATGGGGATACCAGGCCGAGGTCGACACCGCCGAACGCAAATGGTCCGGCGGACTCTACGACGAAGGACGCCGCATGTGGTTTATTTCCCCAAATAAGGACAAGGCTCCCACGCCGAAGGCCGCTGAGGAATCCATCGCCGCCTTCCGTGCCCGCGCCGGTGAGTGCTTCAGGCAGGGCCAGTGGAACAAGTACCGAATCGTATGCATCGGCTCGCACATCCAGATCTACGTCAACGACGTCCTCACCACCGACGTGCATGACGAAATGGACCTCGAAGGCCCCATCGGTATCCAGCACCACGGCGAGAAAGGCCTGGCCTACCAGTTCCGCAACCTGCGGATCAAGGACCTCGGCGCCGGCGGCGAAGTTTACTACCCGCATCGCGAAAAGGCCAAGGCCGCCCCTGTCGCCTCCAAGCTCACCGGTGACGTCTACGAAGCAGAATCCGCCAGGATGTCCGGCTGCACCAAGGAAAGCAACCATGACGGCTTCCAGGGCACCGGCTTCGCCGACTTCGGAGACGCCGGCACCTACATTGAATGGGACAACGTCCTGGCCGACGACAACGGGACCTACACGCTCACCTTCCTCTATGCCGCTTCAAGGAGCCGTCCCTGCGAACTCTTCGTCAACAACCGCGCCGTCGCCAGAATACCCTTCGCCTCCACCGGCGGCTGGACCAACTGGAAAACAGTCGACGTAAAAGTCGAAATGAAAAAAGGCCAAAACGTCGTGAGAGTAGTAGCCATAGGCCAGGGGCCCAACCTCGACGCCATGGCCGTAAACAAGTAAACCCGTACCGGCCGAAACATCGTTGCAAGGGCGCCCTCCCCGGGCGTCCTGATGCAGTGCGTGCCAGGCCAACTGCAAATCATAAGGGCGCCCCTCACGGGCGCCCTTTTCCTTGCGCCTGCTCCGACCGTGACGCGCCGCCCCGCCCCCGCACCGCGAACGTCAAAAGGCCCGATGGGCCGACAGAACCCCAACGCGCCGCCCCTCACCCCGCACCAGGAACGTCAAAGGCCCGACGGGCCGACAGAGCGCATAGCCGGGGGCGTGAGCCCCCGGAACGCCCGCACCCCACCTTCTCTTTCCTTCTCCTCTCCAAGCCCCACCTACACCACAATATTCACTAAGCGCGACTTGATCACAATCACCTTCTTGGCCGCCTTGCCCGCCATCGCCGCCTGCACCTTCTCACTGGCCAGCGCCTTCTCGCGGATCTCCTCCTCCGTGGCATCCGCCGCGACCACGATCTTATCCTTGATCTTGCCCGACACCTGCACCGCCAACTCCACCTCCCGCTCCTTCACCAGCTCCGGATCGTACGCCGGCCACGGCTCGTACGCCAACGACTCCCCATGCCCCAACCGCTGCCAAAGCTCCTCCGCAATATGCGGCGCAAACGGCGCCAATACCAGCACTAACTGCTCCAACACCCCCCGCGGCCGCACCTCCAACCGCCCCAAATGATTCACAAGGATCATCATCTGGCTGATCGCCGTATTGAACCCGAAGCCCTCGATATCCTCCCCCACCTTCTTGATCGTCTGGTGCAAGAGCCGCACCGTCGCCTCAGCCGCCTCTGCATCCTTAACGGCCGCCGCCAACTCCCCCGTCCCCTCATCCACCACCAGCCGCCACGTCTTGTTCAAGAACCGGCGCACCCCCTCCACACCCTGCATGCTC
>ERZ795051.1091-NODE-1091-length-37132-cov-6.047496_pt1 | contig 37132 bp, 30 predicted proteins | sample MGYA00375135_ERZ795051 | MGnify/ENA primary metagenome ERZ795051 (study PRJEB30180, sample SAMN05720222) | activated sludge metagenome | isolation source: Anaerobic digester | place: Japan | collected 2015-05-26 ... | reverse complement strand
CACTCAACCATTACTAATAAAAATACCCTTACTGGCGATTATGCTGTCAATAATCAAAAACTTCATTATTTGGGTATCCCTGTCATGTTTTCGTACAAAGTATTCGATTATAACATCGTACAATGTTACGTCTCAGGCGGCGGTATGGCAGAAAAAGGGTTGGTAAAAGTTGTTCAAACATACACCTTTGATCAAACAAATGCCTTGCTTGATAGCGACTCAAACGAGGAACTCATAAAAGGTTTTCAATTTTCATTAACAGCGAACGTCGGGCTTGGAATACGGGTCTATAAAGGATTAAATCTTTTTTTTGAACCAGGTTTCACTTGGTATATTCCCAATAACACTTCGCAGCAACCTAAAAGTATACGAACAGAGCATCCTTATAATTTAAGTCTAACAGCTGGTTTACGTTATAATATAAATAAGTAAAAAGTAAGAAAATAACAAATTTCTTACTTTTTTATTGAAAAATGGAGCACTTTGGTCGCAAAATCGATATATTTTTTTAACTTTGCAACGCAATCAATTATTTATTAATTAACTTTTTACTTACAATGAAAAAAATCTTTAGTTTGGTGGCAGGTGTGTCACTTTTAATTTTTGCTGCTTCGTGCAATCCCAAAGAACCTAATACAGATCTTATCCCTACAGCTCCAGATAATTCGTACATAATTTTTGATGCTGTCAATGCCACTAACTATGGCACAGAATATGGTGATGGTCAAAGTTATAATTATTCATTACAATTTTCTACTGATTATAATTACGAAACTGATGATGAAGGAAATACCACTTATTTGACTGATGGTATAGATTTATTTGTTGATTTGTATTTTTCTGAAGACAAAATTTCTGCAGGGACCTATGTTGTGGACACAACAGGCATAGCAGGTACAGTTGGTGTTGAATATTCGGGTGCTTATAAATATACCGCAAATTCTTCTGAAGCGCAAGAAGTTATTTTTACTACTGGAACTGTGAAAATTGAAGTGTCTGGAAACCGCTATACATATACTATCAACATGATAACTGCTGATGGCGACACATTAAAAGGCTTTTATACTGGTGACATGTATATTGGGGGAGAAAGTGTAACGCCAACAATGCTTTCAGTTGAGGCCCCAAGTGATTCTATTTCTGCCATTAATTATGGGGACTCCTATGATATTGGGTCAGATGAAGTTGTATTACAAATCTGGACCGACAAGGCCGCTGTCGCATTTGACATAAATCTTGAAAATGGGGCAACAGAAGTACCAGTTGGAACTTATAGCGTAGATACTACTTATGCAATAGGCACTTTATCTGAAGGTTATAGTTTTGACTTTTTTGGATATACCTTTCCAACAGGAACATATGCTCAAACTACCGATTCTTATTTCTATATAACATCTGGACAATTAGTAATAACTAAGGCGGATAATATTTACACATTAGTGGCAAATTTAAAAAATACTTATGGAAGCACCATTAACGCCACATATACTGGTGTTATAAAACTTGAAACTGCAGAAGCCGCTCCCGAAGCTATGCTTGCGAAAAGAAATGCAAGAAGCGCAAAAAAAACCCCACACAAACATATTACAACAAGACGCTAAACTCATTACTTGTTCAAAATAGATGCGGTCTGTGATTCTCACAGATCGCATTTTTTGTACTATCTTTGCAATATCATGAATAATAAATCACTGTACATATTCAATCCACAGCACGATTTGGCGTTAGCAAACTACAGTCCCTATTATCATGCGCCAAAATCGGCCATTACCTTTGCGCACGATTTAGCGTTATTACCCCTATGGTATGCATCTACACATGCCGATATTGTTGCCGAAACACCCCATTTAAATTGGTTAGACGAACAAAAAAAACACTTTAATCGATCAGTTTATATACATACTAAAAATACGGCTGAATATAAACACGTACACACGTGGGGCTGGGACCCTAAAGTTCGATACGCATTATTGCAGTTAGGCGTATCACCAACTTGTTTGCCATCAGATGGCGCGTTAAATAAAATCAAGGAGTTGTCACATCGTCAATTAGCCGCAGAGGGTATGTCATATCTTAGAAATACCATCAAAACGATTGAATTTCCCGAACCTGCAATTCGATTTAATACGATTGATACTGTCATTGAATTCACGCAAAAATACCCAGAAATTGTGCTAAAAGCACCGTATTCTGGAAGTGGTAAAGGGCTATATTGGAATAAAGGCCCATTAACCGAAAGCCTTGCTGGATGGTGCAAACGAACCATCGCTAAACAAGGTTGCGTGATGGGTGAAGAAGCCTTACAAAAGATACAAGATTTTGCGATGGAATTTCATAGCGACGAACAGGGACACATTTTATTTAGTGGCTATTCACTCTTTCAAACTGACGACTCAGGTATTTATAAAAGCAATATGCTACTAAGCGACGAAGCTATCGAATGCGAACTTGAGCGTTATATTCCGATAAACACATTGCAAATCATTCAAAACCATTTAATTGATTTTTTTGAGACTAACATCGCAGGTCACTATCAAGGTTACTTTGGTGTTGATATGTTTATTTACAAACAAGTAGATGGAACCTTTGCAATTAATCCGTGCGTAGAAATCAATATGCGTATGACGATGGGAATGGTAGCACGATTATTTTACGACCGCTTCGTTAAATATCCCCAAAAAGGTATATTCACCATTGAACATAGCTCAACCAAAAGAGAACTCTTGGAAAAACAGCAACAACTTATGCGGCAATTTCCGTTAAGTCTAAAAGATGATAAAATAGAAGCAGGTTATTTATCCCTCTGCCCCATAACCGAAACCACTCATTACTGTGCTTCAGTCATTATAAATTAAAAAACGCTTTCTGAGTTCAGAAAGCGTTTTTACAATTATGAGATGAATAATTACAATTTAGCATTATGCATATCACCTGTTTCCATAAAGGCTTTATGCATTTCAAAACAAGTGTAAATATTCATAGGTGTGTGAGATTTTGGCGCAGACTCTAAATAACGACGCAACATATCACGATATTCTGGATCTACACAATTATTTATTATTTCGTGTGCCCGTTGCACTGGTGATTTCCCACGCAAATCTGCCACACCATGTTCAGTAGTAAGAACTTTCACCGAATGTTCACTTTGATCAAGATGAGATACCATTGGAACTATTGCACTAATCTTTCCACCTTTAGCTGTTGACGGTGTGGTAAAAATAGAAATATACGCATTACGTGTGAAATCACATGAGCCACCAACACCGTTCATCATTTTACTACCTAATACGTGTGTTGAGTTGACATTACCAAAAATATCAGCTTCTAATGCTGTATTAATGGTAATTAATCCTAAACGACGAGCCACTTCCGGGTTATTAGAAATTTCTTGTGGACGCAACACTATGCGTTCTTTAAAAAAGTCAAGATTAGTATATACTTGATCTAAATATGAAGCCGAAACAGTCAAAGAACAGCCACTGGCGAACTTCACATGCCCTTCTTTCATCAAATCAATTACAGCGTCTTGAATTACTTCAGTGTACATCTCAAATGGAGGAATATCAGGATTTGCTCCCAATGAACTCAACACGGCATTTGCAATATTTCCCACACCCGATTGAATTGGTAAAAACGAGGCAGGTATGCGACCAGCTTTAAGTTCACCTGCTAAGAAATTAGCCACATTTGCACCAATTTTAGCTGTCACCTCATCAACTGGCGAGAATGTTCCAACTTCATTAGGACGATTGGTGTGTACTACTGCAATAATTTTTTTAGGATCGACTTTGACAAAAGGTTGTCCACAACGGTCACTTGGTTTGTAAACTGGTATCGCCTCACGATGAGGAGGATCAAGAGGTTCATAAATATCGTGCATACCGCATAATGCTTTAGGATGTGCGGCATTTAATTCTACAATGATATAATCTGCTAATCGGCAAATTGTTGGTAAAATTCCGACTCCAGATGTTGGAATTATTTCACCACTGTCGGTTAAATCGCAAGCCTCTACCACCGCAAATTTTGGTTTAGGCATAAATCCATAACGTAATTCTTGTGCTTCGTGCGACAAGTGCATATCAAAATAGTGAGTTTCCTGTGCGTTTACGCGAATACGCATATCTTTACATGATTGATACGGCGTACGGAATAATACAGCATTAGCACGTGCCAAAGCACCATCTAACGAGTCACCTGTTGAAGCACCTGTGTACATCCCTATTTTAAATTCTTTCCCTTCGGCATGCAGTGCCTCAGCACGTTTTGCAATAGCGGTAGGAACTTCTTTGGGTGAACCAGCTGGTGTAAATCCACTAAAACCAACAATGTCGCCATTGTTTACAAGAGCAGCAGCTTCGTCTGCCGACATCACTTTGTACATCATAATAAATCTCAGTAGTTATAAAATTGTTAATTATTTTGTTATCAAATCCAACGTGTCGCTGGCAATCATAAATTCTTCATCTGTTGGGATTACTACAACACGTACTGTAGATTTTGGAGTTGATAACTCCACCTCTTCGCCACGTGTTTTTGCATTCAATTCTGCGTCGATTGCTACACCAAGATAGCGTAAACCATCGCATACATATTGACGCACGCCAACTTGATTTTCACCAACCCCGCCCGTGAAAACTAAAACATCTAATCCGTTGAGAACAGCCACGTATGAACCCACATATTTTTTAATGTGATAATTGTACATATCCAAAGCTAATTTTGCACGTGAATTTCCCTCTGCAATAGCTTTGTCAATATCACGCATGTCACTTAACACACCCGATACACCCATTACCCCACTTTTCTTATTAACTAATTCAGAAACATCGGCACTGGTTAAATGTTCTTTATCCATCAAATACGTGATAGCTCCAAGATCAACGTTACCAGAACGCGTACCCATCATCAAACCTTCTACAGGTGTCAAACCCATCGAAGTGTCAACTGATTTCCCATTTTCTATTGCTGTAACTGATCCACCATTACCAATATGTGCTGTAATGATTTTTGTTGTATGATAATCTAATCCCAAAAAGTCGCAGGCGCGTTTCGATACATAGCGATGACTTGTACCATGAAATCCGTAGCGACGAATGCTATATTTCGTGTAATATTCGTAAGGAATAGCATACATATAAGCATAGGCTGGCATCGTTTGATGAAAAGCTGTGTCAAACACACCAACTTGTGGAACTTCTGGTAATTTCTGCGTAATAGCCGCCACACCTTTCAAATTGGCAGGATTGTGCAAAGGTGCCAAATCAGAACATTCTTGAACGCGTGCTATCACTTCTGGTGTAATAACAACAGAAGTGTTAAAATACTCACCACCATGCACCAAACGATGACCTACTGCGTCTATTTCTTTTAGTGATTTTATACAAGCATGTTCATTACTTACAAGCGTTTCTAATATCAACTCGATGCCTGCTGTATGTTCTGGTATATTTTTTTCAACAACAACTTTATTGCCATCAGGTAAGGCAAATTTCAAAAAAGAATCAGACAAACCTATTTTTTCAATCGCACCTTGTGCCAACACGTCTTTAGAAGTCATATCAAATAATTTGTATTTAATTGATGAACTTCCACAGTTTAAAACTAAAATTTTCATACGATTGTAATAATGCTTAAATAAAAAATCAATTTGATTTAGCTGCTATAGCTTGACTTGCTGTAATAGCAATCATTTGTTCAATATCAGTTATGGAGCAACCTCTACTTAAATCGTTAACAGGCGCAGCCATACCTTGTAAAATTGGACCAATAGCTTCTGCACCACCAAGACGTTGAACAAGTTTGTAACTAATATTTCCCACCTCTATACTTGGGAACACCAAAGTATTAGCAGAGCCAGCCACTTTGCTATCTGGGGCTTTAAGAGCACCTACTGAGGGGACAATAGCAGAATCGGCCTGAAGTTCTCCATCGATAGCCATATCGGGAGCCATTTGTTGTGCCAGTTTAGTAGCTGTTGTTACTTTATCTACCAATTCATGCGATGCACTTCCCTTGGTTGAAAAACTTAACATAGCGATGCGTGGTTCAATGCCTGCAATAGCTCGCATAGTATATCCTGTTGTTACAGCAATTTGAGCCAACTCTTCAGCCGTTGGATTGGGCATTACCGCCACGTCAGCTACCATAAGTAAACCATTTTCACCATACTGTTTTTCTTTCGAGCATAACAATAATGCACCAGAAACACAACTAACACCAGGTAATGTTTTAATAATTTGAAGAGCAGGACGCAACACATTTCCAGTTGTATTATTGGCACCAGCCAAAGCTCCATCAGCATCGCCCGCTTTAATCATTAAACAGCCTAAATAGAGTGGGTTTTTAGCTAATTCTACTGCTTGTTCAAATGTTACACCTTTGTTTTTACGTAAATCGTACAACAGTGTTGCATATTTATCCAAATCCGGATTTTGTTCAGGATCAACAATAGTTGCTTCCTGAATATATGTGAGTTGATGTTCTTTAGCTATTTGAGCAATAACGGCAGGATTGCCTAATAAAATAAGCTTAGCCACTTTGTCGCGAAGAACATTATTGGCTGCTGTTAAAGTTCTAAGTTCTGTTCCCTCGGGCAATACTATGCGCTGTAAATGTTCTTGTGCACGCGCTTTAATCTTTTTTAAAAACTCCATGATTTGTTATATATTTTTATTTTTTAAAAATCTTAAGTAAATAAAACTGCCCCGCTTAGTTGCGAGGCAGTATTTTATATGGTTATGAATAAATTAGGTTTGTAATTTAAACACAACCGGAACTGTAAATTTACAGTGAACCTTTTTCCCTCGTTGTTCGCCTGGCTTCCAGTTAGGCATTGATTTTACAACACGTAAAGCTTCTTTATCCAAATTAGGGTCAGCAGAACGTACTACTTCGACGTCGTCGATGGTTCCGTCCTTACGAACAGTAAACTGTACAATAACACGTCCTTGAATACCATTTTCTTGTGCAATAACTGGATACTTTACATTACTATTCAAATATTTCATCAATTCCAGTTGACCCCCTGGGAATTCAGGCATCTTTTCAACCACCTTAAATACCACATTTTCTTCTGGGTCTTCTTCTATTGGAGCAACAGGTACTTTTACCACCTCTTGCACTGTTTTTTGATTATCCTCTGAAACGATTTCTACTTCTGCTGTTTCGACATCGTTATCCACAATATTCAATTCTTCAATTACATCTGGAGCAGGAGGTGGTGGTGGCGGAAGCGTTTCTTCTTGAATCGTATTTTCAACCATCTCTTCCTCAAACATCGCATCCATGTTGTTTTCAACTTGATACACTGTAATTTCTTGTTCAGTCCATTCAAAAGCCGCATAGAATACTCCTAATGCAAGGATTAATCCCATTAAAACAAAAGTAGTTCTTTTGTTTTCCAAATTGGCTTTTGGCGATTTTTTAACATCCATCATATTTTTTCTCTATTAAAATTCTATACATGCAAATTGCATGGCAAATGTACAATAAAAATTTTAGATAATATGCTCTATCACTCATTTTTTTAAGAAATTTATTTTTTTTGCTTCTTTTCTGATATTATAACGATCATTTAACTCGTTTTTTGTGATTTTTTAGAAGAAAAAGAGATTGGGGATAATACACAACTAGCAACAAATTTGTATCTTTGCGGTTCTCCAAATGAACGATGGCATGAAGCAAGAAAAAGCAGAACAAGAATGGATAGAAGTGTATGGCGCACGCGTTCATAATTTACGCAATATTGAGGTACGCATTCCACGCAATAAACTCACAGTTATCACAGGATTAAGCGGTAGCGGAAAGTCGTCGCTCGCTTTTGACACGATTTATGCCGAAGGTCAACGACGCTACATCGAAACCTTTTCGGCATATGCTCGCCATTTTATGGGCAATATGGAACGCCCTGATGTGGACAAAATTACAGGATTAAGTCCCGTTATTGCCATTGAACAAAAAACCACGAACAAAAATCCACGCTCTACGGTAGGAACTACCACCGAAATTTACGACTTTTTACGTTTACTTTTTGCCCGTGCAGGAGAGGCTTTTTCGTATGTTACGGGCGAAAAAATGGTGAAGTACAGCGACGAACAAATTCTTCAACTGATTTTTGAAAATTATGAGAATAAAGCTTGTTACCTGTTAGCACCACTCGTTAAAGGACGCAAAGGTCATTACAAAGAATTGTTTGAAAGCATTCGTCGTAAAGGCTATTTGAATGTACGAGTTGATGGTGAAATGCGCCAAATTACGTTTGGCATGAAACTCGATCGTTACAAAAATCACGATATTGAAGTTGTTATTGATAAGTTAATCATACAGAAAAAAGACGAAAAACGCCTCAAAAAAAGTTTAGAAAGTGCCATGAAGCAAGGCGATGGCATCATCATGTTACTCGACAAAGAATCACAAGCCATTCGTTATCTATCACGCCATTTAATGTGTCCAACATCGGGCATTTCATATAACGACCCAGCTCCTCACAACTTTTCGTTCAATACACCCAAAGGAGCATGTCCTTTCTGTAAAGGCTTGGGAACAGTCAATAAAATTGATGTTGACAAAATTATTCCTAATCGACAACTAAGTATTGCCCAAGGAGGAATCATCCCACTGGGGAAAGAGAAAAACTCACTTATTTTTTGGCAATTAAAAGCGATTTGTGAAAAATACGATATTACACTTAAAACACCGATTGCTCAAATTCCTGACGACGCTTTAGATGAAATTTTAAATGGTTCAGACGAACCCGTTCATGTAAGAAATGCTTCCCTGGGCGAATCCACCAACTATTATGCAACTTACGAAGGTGTCATTCATTACATTGAACTTCAAAAAGAAGCCACTGACAATACCGCATTAGAACAACGTTGGGCAAATCAATTTTTTACACCTGTAATCTGTCCCGAATGTCATGGTTCACGACTCAATCGTGAGGCTTTACACTTCAAAATTGCAGGCAAAAACATCGCTGAATTGGCAGCATTAGAACTGGACGATTTATACGAGTGGATTTGTAATCTACCTTCACAACTATCGGACAAACAACTAACAATTGCCACCGAAATTTTAAAAGAAATTAGTACGCGCCTTCAATTTTTGTTAGATGTTGGATTGGGTTATTTAGCACTCAACAGAGCTTCGGCATCACTCTCTGGTGGCGAAAGTCAGCGAATTCGTTTAGCTACACAAATTGGTTCACAGTTAGTAAATGTTTTGTATCTACTTGATGAACCAAGTATTGGCTTGCATCAACGCGATAATCAAAAGTTAATCCGATCGTTACAGCGCTTACGCGATATGGGCAATTCTGTAATTGTAGTTGAACACGACGAAGAAATGATGTTGTCAGCCGACTATATCGTAGATTTAGGACCACAAGCTGGACGTTTAGGCGGACACGTTGTTTTTGCGGGTACACCACAAGAAATGCTACAACAAAACACGCTAACATCCAATTATTTAACAGGAGTAAAACAGATAGAAAGACCGACAGATCACCGCATAGGCAACGGTAAGTACCTGGTACTGAAAGGTGCTACAGGAAACAATCTCAAAAATGTAGATTTAACTATTCCTTTAGGCAAATTTATATGTATCACAGGTGTTTCGGGTTCTGGTAAATCGACACTTATCAGCCGAACATTACAACCGATTTTGAGCAAACATTTTTATCGTTCACTTGAAGAGCCATTAGCTTATGAATCGATAGAAGGGATTGAATACATCGATAAAGTTATTGAAGTTAGTCAGTCGCCTATCGGTCGAACACCACGCTCCAACCCTGTCACTTACACCAATATATTTGCTGATATTCGTAATTTGTTTGCTGGACTTACAGAATCAAAAATGCGCGGTTATAAACCGGGACGTTTTTCATTCAATACCGCTGGTGGTCGCTGTGAAACATGTAAAGGAAATGGTTATAAAACACTGGAAATGAATTTTTTACCAGACGTTCTTGTACCGTGCGAAGTATGTGGTGGGAAACGATACAATCGTGAAACTTTAGAGGTTCGATTCAAAGGGAAATCTATTGCCGATGTTTTAGATATGACTTTTAATCAAGCTGTTGATTTTTTTGAAAACATGCCTACGTTTGTACATAAATTCAAAATGGTACAAGAGGTTGGATTGGGCTACCTTAAATTAGGACAGCCAAGTAACACACTTTCAGGTGGCGAAAGTCAACGCATAAAATTAGCTGCTGAACTCTCTAAACGCGACACTGGTCAAACACTTTATATCCTCGATGAGCCTACAACAGGTTTGCATTTTGAAGATATCCGAGTACTGTTGTCGGTTTTAAACCGTTTAGTCGATCGTGGTAATACCATTATAGTTATCGAACACAATTTAGATGTTATAAAATGCGCCGACCACATTATTGACATGGGACCCGAAGCGGGGAAATTTGGCGGAGAAATTGTAGCACAAGGTACACCAGAAGAGCTGAGCAAAGCAAAACATAGTATAACAGCGCCTTTTCTAAAAAAATATTTAGAACCACGCTCTGCACAACATTAATGCTCAAAATATTGCGTTGTAACGGTATTGTAAAGCAAACTATCTTCGGTCAAAGTTGATGAACTCTCCAAAATTAATTTCGTATCTGAAAGATATTTGATGGTATACATTTTAGACGTTGCATTTTCACCATCTTTGATTTTTATAGAATTTTCAACCAACAACCAACTTCCATCATACAACCCTGAACAAGTCCCATTGGCATTAAACGTTACAGTTCGCTGTTGACTAACAGGATAGGTAACTACGCCTTTATGCGTTTCAAGCAAAACACCATCACGTGATTTAATCGTTATAAAACGACTTTCTATATAACGCCATGTACCCTCTAACTGGCTATTGGTAGAACAACCAATTAGTATAAACAGAGTGATTATAAAAACTATTTTTCTATTCATTGTCCTATTCTTTACGCAAACGGGCCACAGGGATGTTGAGTTGTTCGCGATATTTTGCTACTGTACGGCGAGCAATAATATAGCCTTTTTCACGCAACATCTCAGTCAACACATCGTCAACTATCGGATTAGATTTGTCTTCTTCCGCTACTATATCTACAATAATTTGTTTAATCTCTTTATTAGAAACCTCCTCTCCAGAAACCGTTTGCATTGTTTCGGAGAAAAAATATTTTAGAGGGAATACACCAAAATCAGTTTGCACATATTTGCTGTTGCTCACACGCGAAATAGTGGAAACATCAAACCCTACCTTGTCGGCAATATCTTTCAATTTCATAGGACGAAGTTTAGTATCATCGCCTTCTAAAAAGAAATCATATTGCTCTTCAACAATGGCATTCATAGTTTTTAACAACGTCACATTACGCTGTTTTATAGCATCGATAAACCAACGTGCGGCATCAATTTTCTGTTTGGCAAACAGAATAGCATCACGCATTTCACGATTTTGATTTTCTTTATTCCCAACAAAATCCGACACCATATCCGTATACGTTTTACTTACTCTTAATTCTGGGATATTAGAATTATTGAGACTTACCGACAAGCGACCATTGTTATTTTCAACAATAAAATCGGGCGTAACTTGTTGCAACAGAATTTCAGCAGGTGTACTAAAAGCATTACCCGGTTTAGGATTTAATTTCATAATTTCCGCGACTACGTCTTTCATCTCATCTTCCGACAAGCCTAAACGACGAGCGATCGCGTCATACTGTTTTTTGGAAAACTGATCAAAAAAACGATCGATAACACGCTCTGCTAAAACCACCGCCGAAGAATTTGGCTTATGACGCAACTGAATTAACAAACATTCGCGTAAATCACGTGCCCCCACACCTGCAGGATCAAGATTTTGCACAAGTGCCAAGGCTTTTTCCATATCGGCGTCTGTAATTGAAAGTCCAAACTGAAACGCCAAATCATCGACCATTGCCTCTATTTCACGTCGCAAATAACCATCATCATCAATATTTCCAATAAGATATTGAGCCAAGTGACGTATTTTTGTATCAGCTTCTCCTAACTCCAACTGACTCGATAAGTACTCGTGAAACGTTGTGTGACTGGAAAGAGGTATCGACACCTCTTTATCATCCGCAGAATGATTATTAGTGCGTAATTTATAATCAGGAATATCGTCGTCTGCCGCATATTCGGTCAAATCGAAATCGTCATTAGTATAATCTTCTTCACCACTCAAATCAAAATCATCATGCTCTGACACACTCTCTTCGCGCCCTTCGTCGAGCGCAGGATTGGCCTCCATCTCTTCGCGAATACGCTCTTCTAACTCTACGGTAGGATACTCCAACATTTTTATCACCTGAATTTGAAGAGGCGATAACTTCTGTTGTTGTTTAATACTGAGTTGTTGTTTAAGCATGGATTCAAAAAAAATAGCTGAATTTAGAATAATAAATAAGCTCCGACGGACAAATTTCCGCTACTGGTATCGAAACCAACCATGGAAATGCCTCCAAGATATTTGTAACCTAAAAAGCCAAAACGACTATATAAAGCAAAGTTATCAGACACTTTGTACAAAAGCCCTGGGCTCACACCTACGCTACCTGTAAAAAGGCCATTAGCAACACCAGCCATGATTGAACCGTCAACAAACAGAGAAAAAGCATTTTGAGAAAAACAAGTATAACGAGCATAAGGTGACAGTGTAAAAATGTATGATGTTGTATTAAAATCGGTAACTACGCCCATTCCTAACTGACTACCAATAGCCCACTTTTCATTAAGATGATATCCTAATTCTGGTGACAACGTAACGGTCATTGTGTTTCCTCCTGACTCATACCACAAACCCAAGCTACCACCTGCGTGAAACTTTTGGGCACTAACATTTACTGTCGCCAGAATGAGAAGTATAATACTAAAAATAAGTTTTTTCATAATAAGTTTTAATATCAATATTTAAAACTACTTCCACCTAAGAATTCACGCAACAATGACGTTGGTGGAATTTCACGATCGTGTATAGGAGTAAAGTATTTTAAAAATTTCAACAAACGGTGTGCCTCTGTGTACTCTTCGCAATATTGTGGCACATCGGCAATTATTGGTTCTGCATGTTTACGTAATACTGCCAATTCGAAAATCAGAGCGGAATTAAACATGGCGTCAGCCTGTTCTTGATAGGGGAAAATCCACTTCTCTTCACCACGCCGCACACTTGGCCAACGATTGATAGTTTCGCGCGCCGTAAAACCACGAAATTTAAAATCACGCACTATACGACGCAATAATCGTGTGTCGGTTGTTGGAATCCAATTGTGGTTATCGAGCGAAATGGTTGTTAATGTGGAGACATAGATTTTAAACATCGCTTGGCGTGGAATAGCCGAAGTTAATTCAGGATTTAACGCATGAATACCCTCAATAATCAACACGTTTTCAGGATGCAATTGAATTTTTTCACCACGAAAATAGCGTTTACCGTCTTCAAAATTATAAAATGGAATTTCTACTTCTTCACCATTAAGCAGTTGCTTTAATTGTGTGTTAAATAACTCTAAATCAACAGCATGCAAATGTTCAAAATCCCATTCACCATGTTCGTCAAGTGGCGTATCAACACGGTTTACAAAATAGTTATCAAGCGACAACACAATAGGTTTTAATCCCGCTACCATCAGTTGAACAGAGAGACGCTTACTGAACGTTGTTTTACCCGACGATGATGGACCAGAAATCATAACAAAGCGACTGGTCGGTTGACGCTCACGAATCATATCAGAAATTTCCACAATTTTACGCTCGTGCAACGCCTCGGCAATTTTTATCATATTGTAAACACTTTTTTCACGTGCACACAAGTTAAAATCTCCAACATTACTTAAGTCCATCAATTTATTCCATCTTGCGAATTCATTGAATACTTCGAACATTTTCGATTGATCTTCATAATCTGCCAATTTATGAGGAGCTCTACGATCGGGCACTCGTAACAAAATACCATTACCATAACTTTGCAAATCAAACAATGGTACATAACCCGTAGATGGAACTAATACGCCGTTGTAGTAATCCACAAAATCATCAATGCGCACAAAACGTGCATACGAAATTCCCAATGTTTCAAGTAAAATCACTTTGTCCATTTCGCCACGTTCGCGAAACATTTCAATAACTGTTGGCGTCTGCTTTTCCTCAGAAATAATCGGCATATCAGCTGCGATAATCTCCTGCATACGTTTTTTAAGCGCTGCTATCGTTCTTTCGCTAACTTTCTTATCTCTACCATCAATACTGCAATAATAACCCCGAGAAATAGGATGTTCAATACGCAAAGTAGATTCTGGGTGCAAATCGTTAAGCGCTTTAGCCATAATCATACTAATAGAACGCAAATAAACACGCATTCCTGATGAAGTACTAGCATCTATAAAGTCAATATCTTTAGGTTTATACACCAAAAAATTTAGGTCTTCAACTTTGTAGTTAACACGCGCAGCAACTACCGGATATTTAAGTTGAATATCCATGTCGTGATAAATTTCCAACAACGACGTTCCACGTGTATAATCTCTAAATTGTTGATTGTTTTTACAGAAAATAGTGACTTTTTGCTCCATTGCCATAACGATAAAAAAATAAGCGTGTTAAAAGTCCAATAGTTAATAGTTTGATTTACAAAACCTTAAAAAACCAGGCTTTAAACACCAATTCAGGGGATAAAAATAGGCAATTTTTACCAACTTTGTATAGAATATAAGAAGAATTTTGCTTAATTTTGCGGACAAATCAAAAAAACAAGAAGATAACATGGAATTTGGATTACTCGACACGCTTACACTGATCGGTGCTGTATGTTTGTTCTTATACGGCATGAAACTGATGAGTGAGGGGTTACAAAAGGCTGCCGGTGATAAACTTCGTAACATTTTGGCTTTAATGACCAATAATCGTTTTGTAGGAGCGTTCACCGGTATTTTTATTACCGCTTTAATACAAAGCTCTTCGGCCACCACAGTAATGATTGTGAGCTTCGTGAATGCTGGACTGTTATCACTAAGTCAATCCATGGCTGTTATTATGGGAGCTAACGTAGGTACTACGGCCACTGCTTGGATTATCTCACTATTAGGTTTTAAAGTTAACATGACTGCATTTTCTATTCCACTTATTGGTTTAGGCGTGCCGCTGTTATTTTCAAAAAAGAACTCGTCAAAAAGTTGGGGAGAATTCTTAATCGGGTTTGCACTTCTGTTTTTAGGGTTAGACTACATCAACAAATCAGTTCCCGATTTACAAGCTAATCCTGAAATTTTCTCATTTCTACAAGCCTACACAGGCATGGGCTATGGCTCAGTTCTATTATTTGCGTTACTCGGAACGCTCATTACTATCGTCATACAATCATCCAGTGCTACTTTTGCAATTGTGCTTGTTATGTCGAGCAAGGGTTGGATTTCATTTGAACTTGCGGCAGCAGTAGTTTTAGGCAGTAACATTGGAACTTGTATAACTCCACTCATAGCTTCTATATCTGCAAATGTTCAAGCAAAACGCGCCGCAATGGGACATCTTATTTTTAACGTTTTAGGTTCTAGTTGGGCTCTGCTTTTCTATAGCGCATTTATTAAGCTAATTATTTTCATTTCAAATAATTTAGCGGGTAATCCAAATGATTTAATGACATTTGTAGAAAATACCGATCCCACTATTTTAAATCAACTTAATGCTGGAACATTAGATGCAAGCACGCCCGAAAACCAAGCATTGATCCAAAATTTTGCCGATATGCAATACTACGTATCATTTGGGTTATCTACATTTCATACCGTATTCAACCTCATCAACATAACCATTATGATTTGGTTCACGGAGTTATATGTTAAAATAGTAACTAAATTAATTCCTTCTAAACCAACCGAAGAAGATACTGAGTCCCAACTCAAATTTATCTCAACAAGAATGTTATCAACTGCAGAGTTATCTATTTTGCAAGCACATAAAGAGATTGAACTTTACAGTCAACGTACACATCGTATGTTTGACTTAGTGCGTGAACTATACTATGAAACAAACGAATCAGCATTCGTTACCAAATTTTCGCGTATTCAGAAATATGAAAACATTAGCGACCGTATGGATGTTGAAATTGCCACATATCTGACCAACGTTGCTGGTGGACGATTGAGTGATGAGTCAAAACATCAAATCCAAACCAGTTTGCGTATAATCACGGAAATAGAAAGCGTGGCTGACAGTTGTTATAACTTAGCGCGCACTATTCAAAGACGTAATCAAGGAAAAATAGAGTTTACAGACGATGTGAATGCCAATATTGAGTTGATGTTTAATTTAGTTGAGAGCGCCATTGTTCAAATGACACACATTTTGGGGACTCCTACGTTACAGATTTCAGATGTGAACAAAGCACAAAATTTAGAAAACGAAATCAACAATTTCCGCAATCAACTCAAAAATCAAAATATTTTAGACTTGAACGAAGCGAAATATCCTTATGCAACAGGTGTTGTATATATGGATATGATTGTAGAGTGCGAAAAAATTGGCGACTATGTAGTTAATGTTGTTGAAGCACTTGCCGATTCAAAATTATACAAATTAAATACAAAATAAGCTGACTATGGATACGACTGAAAAACAATTTGATCAAGCTGTAGCTGAATGTCGCGATATTTTTCTTAAAAAATTAAACGACTACGGCGGTGCATGGCGCATAATGCGTCCAGAATCGGTAACTGACCAAATTTTTATCAAAGCGAAACGCATCCGAAGCATCGAAACTAAAGGAGTAGCATTGGTAAACGAGGGTATTCGACCTGAACTTATTGGCATAATCAATTATGCTATCATTGGTCTTATCCAATTAGAGTTAGGCTACTCCGACACCGACGACTTACCGAAAGAAGAGATAAAAAAACTATACGAAAAATACATTCGAAAAGCTAAGGATTTAATGTTAGCCAAAAATCATGATTACGATGAAGCGTGGCGATCTATGCGCACACAGTCGTACACCGATTTGATTTTAATGAAAATACATCGTACCAAAGAAATTGAAGGCAACAAAGGCAAAACGCTGATTTCAGAAGGTATCGATGCCAATTATTTTGACATGATCAATTACGCTATTTTTGGAATGATTCAAACAGCTTAACCTATGCAAATGTATAAACCTTATAAACCAAAACGTGATTGGACCCAATGGGTTGGGCTCATTGCACGTATGTTATTTGGTTTAACCTTCATTTTTTCTGGTTTTGTCAAAGCTATTGACCCGTTAGGTTTCGCTTATAAACAGCAAGACTATTTGGAAGTTTGGAATTTAACTACTTTAGGTAATCTAACACTCTTGGCTGCCATTCTTATCTCAGCTCTCGAATTTATGCTTGGTGTTAGCATTTTGCTAGGGATTCGTTTACGTGAAACAGCTTGGGGAGGGTTCATTTTTATGATCATAATGACACCACTTACCCTATGGATTGCGCTTAAAAATCCTGTCGTCGATTGTGGCTGCTTTGGCGATGCTCTGGTCATAAGCAATTGGGGAACATTTTGGAAAAATGTGGTTTTGCTTGCACTAATTATCACCGTTATTCTCACAAACCGCAATAGATATAATGAATATTTATCGCCTCTTCCAAGTTGGCTCCTTGCTATTTCATTCGGTTTTATTCCTATTGCATTTTCATGTTACAGCCTTCACTATTTACCAATTATAGATTTTCGCCCGTATAAAATTGGAGCAAACATTCAAGAAGGTATGCTCATTCCTGAAGGCACAGAAAGCGACCAATACGAAACTACGTTTATTTACGAAAAAGATGGCGTAGAAAAAGAATTTACCTTAGAAAACTATCCGTGGCAAGACACGACATGGCACTTTGTTGATCAAACAAGCGTATTGGTAAAAAAAGGATTTACACCAGCTATTCATGACTTCTCTATAACCACAAGTTCTGGAGACGATATTACGGACATTATTCTTAACGATGAAGACACTATTTACCTCATTGTGATGTACGATTTATCCAAAACCAACACAAAAAATTTAGCTGCCATAAACCAACTATACAAAGAACAAACAGCACTAGGGGCTAAATTTTACGCACTTACTGCGTCATACCAGGGAGATATAGAAACGTTTAAAGAAGCTCATGATGCGCCTTATCAGTTTTGTACTGCTGATCCTATAACACTCAAAACTATGATTCGCGCTAATCCAGGTATCATGGTACTCAAACAAGGTACTATAATCGACAAATATAACAGTAATTCTGTTCACAAATACTTAATAAATAATTTCCAAAACAATAAATAAACGACATGAGAAAAAACATTGTAGCAGGTAACTGGAAAATGAATAAAACCCTGCAAGAAGGCGTAGCTTTAGCTACTGAACTAAAAAACGCATTAGTAACTAAACCCAACTGTGAAGTAATTATTGGTGTCCCCTTTACTCATTTAGCAACACTATCTGAATTACTCAACGGAAGCCATATCGAAGTTTCTGCTGAAAACTGTGCTGATAAAGCTTCAGGTGCTTACACTGGCGAAGTTTCTGCAGCAATGGTGGCTTCTACGGGTGCTACCTATTGCATTCTTGGGCACAGCGAACGTCGCACTTACTATGGCGAAACATACGACATCTTGAAAGATAAAGTGTTGTTAGCGCTTGAAAATAATTTGAAACCTATTTTTTGTATTGGTGAAGTCAAAGAAGAACGCGAAGCCAATAAACAAAACTCTGTTGTAAAAGCACAATTAGAAGGTTCTGTTTTCAATTTGTCTGCCGAAGATTTTAGCAAATTAGTTTTAGCTTACGAACCTGTGTGGGCTATTGGCACTGGCTTAACAGCCACACCAGAACAAGCACAAGAAATGCACGCTTACATCCGTAATTTAGTTCGTGAAAAATATGGCAAAGACGTTGCCGGAAATTGCTCTATTCTTTATGGTGGAAGTTGCAATGCAAAAAATGCAGCTGGCTTATTTGCTAATCCTGATATTGATGGAGGTTTAATTGGCGGAGCATCACTCAAATGTGAAGATTTCAAAGCTATTATTGATGCTTTCTAATTCAATCTTATAACAAAAAGGTCTCTGAATTCAGAGACCTTTTTATTATGAGAAATTATCGGTTATTTTCTATGATAACCTTTGCCACTACCTTTTTTAGAGCGAACGCGAGAGTCACCGTCACACCTTTTTTGCGTCGATTTACCTCTTACATCACCACGAGCTTTTTCATATTGTGCAAACCTCTCTTCGCCAATAATTTTTTTCAAAGACTCATCGGTTTTTGTTCTTAATGAATCCATCTCGGCACGATGTTGTGAACGTTGTACTGTTAGTGCTTCACGTTTTACATCCTTCTCTTTTTCTTGCTTTGTAAACAGTTCTAATACTTTCGCTCGTTCGCTTGCCGACAACTCAACGGTTTCTGCCAACATATCAACGCGCATTGTAGCACGTGTTTCAGGAGAATAATTTGAGTGATTACGTCTACCATTAGGTCGAGCCAATAAAGTCCCTACCACTAACATTGAGGCGGCTGCCAATAAAACTAATTTTTTCATAATCATAAAATTTTAAATAAACAGATTGTGTTTGTTCTCACATCCATTCAGACTACCATAGTGACAAAAGGTTTAATTTGTTTGTCATATTTCATGTTTTGCACTATTTTTGTAATATTAATTCTCACAATAAAATTTCTATCACTATGTTTTCATTTTTGGGAACGATTTTCTTCTTTGTACTGTTTATCGTCCTCCTGGTAGTAATCACAGGCATTAGTTTTATACGCTCTTTATTTATACGTTCAAAACATCAGCACAATCCAATGACTGACTCCCTCGATGAGGAGGTAAAACTTACCAAAAAACGCCGGAAAGCGTTTAAAAAATCAGGAGAATATGTGGATTTTGAAGAGGTTAACAGTACAACAACACCTACATCAAAGGACTGAATAATCGAGCAAAAGATTCTTTAAAATGGTCCATGCGTTTGCGCTGTTTCCATTCGTCAAGTTTTATTTCCACACAACTTTGAGCATCTTGTAAAAAGTGCTCTCTCAAAGTAACCGCTACTTGTTCGTCCAATACAAAAGCGTTAATCTCAAAATTATGTTCGTAGCTACGTACGTCCATATTGGCCGTACCCACAGTCGACACACGATCATCAACAACTATGGCTTTACTATGTAAAAAGTTTTTTTGATACATAAACACACGCACACCAGACTCTAATAATTGCTGCAAATAGGAATTAGATGCCAGCGTTACCAACCATGTGTCCGATTTTTCCGGTAACATTACACGTACATCGATACCACTCAACGCCACAGTTTGTAGCGCAGTTAAAACACTTTCTGTTGGTATAAAATACGGCGTATGAATATAGACATACTGGGAAGCACCTGAAATGAGCGATACGACTCCTTGCATAATAGTTTTCCAATCAGAATCAGGACCAGAACCTACAATTTGTATTAAATTATGATGGGAGCTGGGAGTTACAGTGGGGAAATATTTCTGATCAGTTATGATTTTGTTATCCACAAAAAACCAATCAATCAAAAAGACACGTTGCAATCCACGAACAGCAGGACCTTCAATGCGAATTTGTGTATCGCGCCATAAACCTAATTTATTCCCTTTTAAATATCGATCAGCAATATTGATTCCGCCTGTATAGCCAATCACTCCGTCAACAACCACAATTTTACGATGGTTACGATAGTTCATTTTACTAAAACCTATCGATCTTTTCAATGGTAAAAATGGCTGAATATAAACACCTGCATCACGCAAAGACTGTATGCTTGACTTTGTTAAGCTAAAACCACCCACATAATCGTAAATAACACGTACACGAACACCTGATTTCGCTTTACGGATAAGAAGTTCACGTAATCGACTACCAACTTCATCATCTTGGATAATATAAAACTCTAAATGAATATGATTTTGTGCTCGCTCAATATCGTTAAAAAGGCTCTCAAAAATTTCACAACCCCTCGTAAGTATTTTTACTTCGCTATTCGTATAAGGAAATGCTTCTGAGTTGTTATAGAGCAACGAAACTAATTTTTGATTTTCTACAGGCAACGTTTCGTCTTGCAAAAAGGCCTCAAAATCGAAATCAGTCCGTGCAGGACGAGAAACTGTTTTAATGCTTTTTTTCGAAATTATTTTACGACGACGGAAATCTTGTCCAAACAACACATAAATAATCAGCCCGACAAACGGGAGCAACACCAAAACCAAAACCCATGCAATAGATTTCAATGGATTGCGATTTTCTAATAAAATAGCAAAAATAACCATTGCTACCGTGTAGATAAACAAAATGAAAAAAATCCAATATACTATGTCGGACACTATATTCATACAACAGGAACTCCTATAACCATTTTATTCTCATCATACCACTTTGTTTCCACTGTTTTCATCGTAACTTTTGGAGCTTTAACGCCAGTACCAATTACTATTGGTGATGTTTCAACATGAACTTCATCCCACAAATGTGTGTCAATAAAAGCTTGTAACAATTGCGTACCACCTTCAACTATGAGCGATGACAAGTTGACTTGATACAAATAATCTACAATTTGAGACACAATATTATGCGAAAAATCCAATTTTACAAACGTAGTATTTTCTTTAGATTCTACGGTTTTATCGGTAAAAATTACAGTTGAAGTTGATTCATCATAAAGATGATAATCTAAGGGAATACGCAACGTTTTATCAATCACCATTCGAACAGGATTACGTCCACTCCATTTACGTGAAGTGAGATGAGGATTGTCCAGTAATGCCGTATTAGTACCTACCAAAATAGCCGATTCTACCGAGCGTATTTGATGATTTAAGGTTTTGGTAACTTCATTTGATATACGTAAAGGAGATGTTTCAGATGTAGTTCGCAAAATATCAATAAAACCATCTTGAGTTTCTGCCCATTTTAACATAATAAACGGGCGTTTTTTTGTGTGCATTGTTAAAAAACGCTTATTGAGCAATTGACACTCTCGCAACAACACATTTTCAATAATATCGACGCCTGCATCACGTAGCAATTGAATACCTTTACCATTTACTTTAGGATTGGGATCGCCCATACCTATAACCACACGAGGAATTTTTTTATCGATAATTAACTGTGCGCATGGTGGCGTTTTACCATAGTGAGAGCAAGGTTCTAAATTAACATAAATCGTCGATTTATTCAGTAAATTTTGATCTTTTACTGAACAAATAGCGTTCACCTCCGCATGTGGTTCACCGCAACCTTGGTGATAGCCCTCACCAATAACGACATTGTCGCACACAATGACCGCTCCAACCATTGGATTAGGTGCTGTGTATCCCTCAGCTTGTTGTGCCAACTGCAGGCACCGTTTCATGTACAATTCGTCTTGATTCATTTTGTTCATAAAAGTCAGATAGTCAGCGCAAAGATAGAAAATTTTTCTCTGAAAATCGATGATCTACTTGAGAAATATATACAAACTGCATCTGAACTATTGCAAATATGAATAAAAAAGACGATATTTGTATCTATTTTTTTATAAACTTTGAATTTAAAAAAATTATGTGTGGAATTGTAGGTTACATTGGTAAACGCGAAGCTTACCCAATCTTAATCAAGGGTTTACACCGTTTGGAGTATCGTGGTTATGACAGCGCTGGTGTTGCATTAATTAATGGCAAACAACAGCTAAATGTATATAAAGCTAAAGGGAAAGTGGCTGATTTAGAACACGCAGTTGAATCAAAAGATATATCTGGTACTATTGGCATAGCTCACACACGTTGGGCAACTCACGGGGAACCAAACCAAGTCAATGCACATCCGCATTACTCAGAATCGGAAGAGCTAGCCATTATACATAATGGGATTATCGAAAATTATGCGGTGCTAAAACAAGGTTTGATAGAAAATGGTTATTCGTTTAAAAGCGAAACAGACACCGAAGTTTTGGTACAACTTATTGAACATATAAAAAAAACAGACAAAACCGATTTGCAAACCGCAGTTCAATTAGCTTTAAATCAAGTGGTTGGAGCTTATGCAATTGTAGTACTAGACCAGAATAATCCTGATAAAATGGTAGCTGCACGCAAAGGTAGTCCTTTGGTGATTGGAATCGGAGAAAATGAATATTTTTTGGCATCTGACGCTACTCCAATCGTGGAATTTACAGATAAGGTGGTTTATGTTGGCGATGAAGAGATTGTTCACCTGCGACGCAATAAAGAGCTTAGCATTAAAACTATTGGAAATGTTGTCAAAACGCCAGAAATTAAAAAACTGGAAATGACGTTAAGTCAACTTGAAAAAGGTGGCTATCCACACTTCATGCTGAAAGAAATTTTCGAACAACCAACTACTTTGGCTACAAGCATGCGTGGACGTGTCAATATTGAACACAACAATATTACACTGGCTGGCTTTATCGATAATAAAGAGCGATTTTTGAATGCAAAACGTATTATCATCACAGCATGCGGAACGTCGTGGCACGCTGGTTTGATTGGTATGTACGCAATTGAAGAATTCGCCCGGATTCCTGTGGTTGTAGAATACTCTTCAGAATTCCGTTATCGTAGTCCCGTTATCAATTCAGACGATGTTGTTATAGCAATTTCTCAGTCGGGCGAAACTGCCGACACGCTGGCAGCTGTTGAGTTAGCAAAATCACACGGCGCTTTTATTTATGGCGTGTGTAATGTTGTTGGTGCATCTATCCCGCGCGCAGCACATTCAGGTTCCTATACACACGTAGGTCCAGAAATTGGCGTAGCTTCTACCAAAGCGTTTACCGCACAAGTTGCAGTACTCACTATGCTTGCTTTAATGATTGGTAGAGAAAAAGGCACATTAAGCCAAGAGCGCTATTTGCAAATAGTAGCCGAGTTGGGCAAAATTCCAGAAAAAATTAAAGAGACTTTGAAACAAGATGATCTTTTGGCTGAATTTGCAAAAACATTTACTTATGCTCAAAACTTTATCTATCTAGGACGTGGCTATAATTACCCCATAGCTATGGAAGGCGCTTTGAAATTGAAAGAGATTTCGTACATTCATGCAGAAGGATACCCTGCTGCTGAAATGAAACATGGCCCTATTGCTTTGATTAATGAAGAGATGCCCGTTGTTGTAATTGCTCCACATTGTGGAACGTACGATAAAGTGGTAAGTAACATTCAAGAAATAAAAGCACGTAAAGGACGTATTATTTCAATTGTTACGGAAGGCGACACCATAGTGAGAGATATGTCAGATTACAGCATCAGCATTCCAGCAACAGAAGAGTGTTTAGTTCCTTTGTTGGCAGCTATTCCACTACAACTGTTAGCTTATCATATTGCCGTGGTAAAAGGACGTAACGTTGATCAACCACGAAATTTAGCCAAATCAGTTACAGTTGAATAATTTTGTTACTTTTTATATAAAAGAGGCGTTGCAAATTTTTAGCAACGCCTCTTTTATATATGGAATTAATTCTCTTAAAAAACAATAGACTTACCATTATAAAAATCAAAAATTTTTGTTCTAAAAATAAAGTCAAATTTAGCTTGAGTTTCTTGTGATAAGGATTTTTCGAGTCGTGTTTTAGCATTATTTAAATCAAACGGTGTTGATTTTCCACCGTTATATTTGGCTTGCTCAAATTCAAAGGAAATACGTGCTGCTTCCGATGTTTTGGTTGCAGCAATATACTTTTCACGAGCAGCTAAAGCATTATAATAAGCCGTTTGAATCTCTTTCAATAACACTTGTTTGACATTTTCCAACTCTAATTCTTGGTTTAAAATATTAATGTGAGCCTGTTTTACACGATTCACAGATGCCAATCTATTAAATATCGGAATTGACAACGATAAAACCACCGCTTCGCTACTATTATCCTTTAATTGTTGACCAAATGCTATATTATTCAACTGAAACGCATGGAAATAACCTGTATTGTAACCTGCTTGTAAATCGAGTTGAGGATAATAAGCGGATTGTGCTATTCTCAACCCCTTTTTACTACTTTCAATACGTCTTTCTGACGCTTTTATCGAAGGACGTAAAGTTAACGATGTAGCATAAGCATCTTGCAGTGAAAGTAAACTTAAATCTGAAGCCTCTATCAATGTTTTAGTATCAATAGCTGCGATATCAAAATTATCAATATCGGGATAATTAATGCTTTGACACAAATCGAGAATAGCTAACCGCAAAGCATTAGAAGCTTCAACATTTGTCTGTTGATCATTGGCTAATTGGGCTTTATGTTCATACAACTCTGACTCCGATCTCCTCCCGCTTTCTACCAAATATTGGGTGTTTTTCACTTGTTCTTCACTCAATTTTACTTGTTCTTGAGTTATATTTACCAACTCCTTATTGTACAAAACATTCAAATAAAAGGCTGTCACATTAAGCGTTAAATCTTCTTTCGCCTTATTCAAATCTTCTATAGCTGCTTGCAAATTGAGCTTATCAGATGCTATTTGATTGGCAATACGAAAGCCGCTAAATAATGGCATTGAAGTAGAGATAGTAAAATTGGTTGATGCCAGCGATTGACTGGTAGTGATGTTATCATTACCTGTGGCGCGACCAAATGAAAAATTCTGCACTAATCCTGCACTCAAATTGGGTACAAAACTCCACTGCGACGTTTTCAAATTGAGCTTTTGATACTCAGTTTGTAAAGCCATTTTTTGTACTGTTATATTATTTTGCACTGCATAATCGACACATTTACTAAGCGACCACATTTCTTGAGCTGTAAGCGAAGTTACTAAAAATGGTAAAATGCTAAAAGCAATGATTTTGAGCTTCATAATAAATTAAATTTTCTATACAACCTTAGTTGTGTTATAAAAAAACAACATCAATACACTCTACACAATTATTTTGCTGGAGGTGTTGGTATTTTGTCTGTTGATACTTTTTGTAGTCCGCGAATTTTCATAGAATCAACCACACCTTTTATAATCTGAATGTTAATGCCATCAGACAAACCTAATTCCACAAATTTCTTATCAAAACTTTGCGTATTATCTTTGGTGGATTTAAGTACATAAACAAACGCAGAATCATTTTCAAATGAAACAGCACTTTCTGGAATAGTTAACACATCTGTACGCTGATCTAAAATGATTTCGGCATTAGCACTATAACCTGCACGAATGACCACGGAGTCAGGAATACGAGCAGCAGCTTTCATTTCAAACATCACTGCACCATTTTCCTCAACACCTTTAGGAGAAATATACTCCAGTGTGGCATTAAATTTTTTATCTTGTAACGCTCCAACAGTCAAAACAATAGGCATTCCTTCATGAATACGACCAACTTCAGTCTCATCAATTTTACCTTTAAAAATCATATCATTCATATCGGCAATGGTTGCTATTGTTGTTCCATCGTTAAAATTATTCGACTGAATAACAGAATTACCTACTTTTACCGGGATATCGAGAATAACACCCGTGATTGTTGAACGAATTTGTGTATTACTATAAGCCCCTGAACGCTTCGCAATGCCATCTTTAATTATTTCAACATTATCAAAAGCATTTTGCAACTCTTCTTTTGCTTTTAAATAATTTGCCTTACTCTGTTCAAATTCTTCACGCGATAGCACTTGTGAATTATATAATTTTTCATCACGTTCATACTGTTTCTGTGTACGTTCTAAATCAATTTTAGCAATATTCACACGACTTTCTGCACTATTGAGCTGGCTCATTTCTGGTATAACCTTTACTAATGCAATTATTTCTCCAGCCTGAACACGTTGACCTGCCTCTTTATAAATTTGAGCAATAATCCCAGAAATTTGTGGTTTAATAGCTACTTCGTTTCGAGGTTCTATTTTACCTGTTGCAACAGTTTTTTTTGAAATAGTTAGAATAGATGGTTTTACAATTTCATAAACCACTGTTTTAGGTTGTGACTTTTGCCATAAAAAGACTAATGTTCCAACAACAACAATTCCCAAAAGAGAAAGTAGAATGATTCTAATTGCTTTTTTCATAATTGATTATGAGTTATAGTTTATAAATTTTATTCATCACGTAATGCATCAATCGCTTTAATTTGTAGTGCTCGTTTTGAAGGCAACCATCCAGCAATTAACCCTGCAACTATAATTACTATAAGCGCAACTATTGCAGTACCAAACGAAATTTGCGGATTACTTAAAGGCATACTATCGGAAGGATTGGCTGCCAAAATTTGAGAAACCACCGCAAGAAAACCGACACCAAGTACAACACCAAAAATTCCTGCTAAAAAAGTCAATACTAAGCTTTCACTCATTACCTGTTTCAAAATGGTAAATGGCGAAGCACCTAAAGCTCTGCGAACACCTATTTCCTGCGTTCGTTCTCGCACAGTTACCAACATAATATTGCTAACGCCTACCACGCCCGCCAACAAAGTACCTAAACCAACAATCCAAATCAGAGCATTAATCCCAATAATCAATGCTTGAAAAACATCAAAAATTTTCTTCACATTAAATGAACCAACAGCCTTAGGATCAGTAGGAGAAATGCTGTTTCGTTTTTTTAATAACAGTTTCACATCTTCTTCCAAGTCTGCTATATCGATTGAGGGTTTTGCTGCTAAAGCAATGCCATGAATTTTATTGCCTTCATTTTGAGCTTGCTGTAAAGTAGTAAAAGGTAAATTTATCATCTCCTCTGGGTCTCCAAATACATTGACATTTTTAGAAATAGCTTCACACACACCTACTACAGTGTAATAAATGCCATTTATACGAATAAGCGAACCAATAACTTCTTCGTCCGGAGCATATAAATCATTTACCACACGCTTCCCAATCACACACACTTTACGATATTCTCGCACATCAATATCGTTGATAAACCTACCTTCTAAAATACGGCTCGGATTAATTCGATTATAATCTGGTGAAAAACCCATGATACTAAAAGAACCAAATTTATCCAGACGAACCACATTATTAGTTGAACCTCCTCTATTGCCAAAAATAATACCACTCATGTATTTAATTTTATCGGCATAATGACATTTAATCGCATCATAGTCGGACATGGTGATATTCCACGTTCTCCCCCGTTGAAATCCCTTATACGGTTCCGATGTAGCATCCGTAAAGAAAAATGCGGAATTGGATTCAAAATGCTCAATACTATCCATAATGCCATGCCGAATACCAATACCAAAACCTATCATAACAACCAACATAAAAATGCCCCAAAAGACACCGAAAGCAGTCAACAAACTACGCGATTTATTACGTGTAATTGTCAACCAAATTTCTTGCCATGTATCTAAATCAAACATACGTTATTTATTTATGTTGTAATGCCTCGATTGGTTTAACATTGACAGCACGTTGAGCAGGGATATAACCTGCTATAACGCCAGCAACAACCAAAATAGCGGTAGCTGCTAACACTAGAGTTAAATCGACTGTCGGATTCAAAAAAACGTGTATTTCATCGGCTGTTGCAGCCGCATTTTGTGCAAGAACAGACGCTAATCCTTCCGTAAGTAAAACGCCAACAACCATACCGATATAACCAAAAATAGTTGTAATAGTAAGTGATTCCCATACAACTAAACGTAAAATCGACTTTGGTGAAGCCCCCAACGCTTTGCGTACACCAAATTCATGAGTGCGTTCCTTCACTGTAATCAGCATAATATTACTTACACCAACCACACCAGCAATCAAGGTTCCAATACCAATAATCCAAACAAATAGGGCGATGCCATTAAAAATAGTTTGCGCTTGCATATAATCCGACAAACGGTCTTGAATCCAAATGGCATTTTGGTCATTTGGATCGAACTGTAAACGTTGCGATAACATACGACGCAGTTTATTCGTAAATAAATTACTTTGTTCCTCATTTTCAATACCTTCAACTACAAAAGACACATCTTCAATATATCCTAAAGGATTAAATATAATTTGTGCTGTATTGAACGGGATATAAAACGAAGGAGAACGTCGAGCAGCTCCATCTTCCTCATACAAACCGATGACTTGAAACAACACATTATCAATTTCTACATACTGACCGATTGGATTTTGATTGCGAAAAAGTACTTCTGCTGTCTTTGGATGAATTACTACCACCTTACGGTTTTCGCGATTGTCCGTCACATTAATAAAACGCCCACTCGTAATAATCAAACTACGCATCACTTGATAATCTGGTTCCACACCCGACATGGTACTCGATACTACTTCTTTTCCATTTACGATATTAGAGCTCCACTTGTTATAAACCGGTGAAAAAGCTGATACATTAGTCAAATTACGACGTAAAAACTCAACATCACTTGGCGCAAAACGAATGCGACGCCCTTTTTGCATACCGTTGTAAGGCATAGAAGTAAAACCCGGGTACAGCGAAATGGAATTTTTAGACATATAACGAAATCCTTCCAGCATACCATTTTGCAAACCATTGCCTGCGCCCAACAAAATAATCAGCATAAAAATACCCCACGAAATAGAAAATCCCGTGAGAAACGTACGCATTTTATTGGCACGAATGGTTAAAAATATTTCCTGAAAAAGGTCCTTCATATACTGATAAACTCCACTAGAGCTGTTTTATATCTTCGATACTGCTGATCAAACCGTCTTTAAAATTCACAATTTTATTGGTTTGCTCGGCGACTTCACGTGCGTGTGTCACGATTAACATCGTGATCCCTTCTTCGCGATTCACCTGACGCAAAATGTCCATTACCTCTTGTGACGTTGTACTATCTAACGCTCCAGTAGGTTCGTCCGCCAAAATAAGACGAGGTTTTGAAATAATGGAACGCGCAATAGCCACACGCTGTTTCTGTCCACCCGACATCTCATTAGGCAAGTGATCTGCCCAATCTTTCAATCCTAAACGGTCCAAGTATTCCAGCGCAATAGCATTACGTTTTTTACGCGAAATACCACGATAATACAACGGTAATGCAACATTTTCAAGTGCTGTTTTAAAGTTAAGTAAATTGAACGATTGGAATACAAAACCAATCATTTCATTGCGAATTTTAGCCGACTGCGTTTCTGTTAAATCTTTTATTAAACGTCCGTTGAGATAATATTTACCTTCGTCATAATCATCTAAAATACCAACAATATTAAGTAATGTGGACTTACCAGAACCAGAAGCTCCCATGATCGAAACAAAATCGCCATCGGCAACATCTAAATCGATACCTTTCAACACATGCAATGGCGAACCAGCATAATAAGTTTTGTGAATATTTTCAAGATGAATCATCTTCGTGTGGATTTAATTACGGCAACAAAGTTATAATATATTTTAGTACTATGCAAAACAAAGTACTGTTTTTTTAACCACTCTTTGAAAAAGAGAATATTATTTTCTATCACCTCAACTATTAACGTCACAAAGTAACTTATTATTTTTTGAATATCAAAATATTTTTATCGAAAATCAATAAAAAATAGGAAGTGATTAATTTTGCACAAAAAAAGCTTCCTTTTTGAAGGAAGCTTTTTTATCATTAAACTAGACTGAAACTTATTTTACATTTGCTTTAAGTGCATCAGAAATAAGTTTCTTTAAAGCCATAGTTCGTTCTTGAATAACATTGCGCTTTTCTGGCTTATACAAATTACTGTATTTTGTTTTATCCAACTTAAAGCTCATCTCGTCTAAATTCGAAGCATTGCCCGTAATCTTTAACGCCAAGCGAATTGGTGTCACAGTTTCAATATGTGCATTATAATTTTGGCTTAAGTCATATCGCCCTGCTACAATAGCCGAATACTTATCCATAGACATCATAAATGGATAAATATCGACCTCATTGCGGAAGACCGTAGCTTCAGCGCTAATGCTGTCAACTAAGTTTTTAGTTTTACGACTAAACAAAAGCGGTTTCGCAATACGTCCAAACATTTCACTATCCAACAACACTAAGTTTTTTCCTTCAATTGCTGTTGCTCCACGCAATGTTGACATTTTCAAATCGTAGTTACCTTTCATATAAGTTTCACCTGCTAAATGAAATTGAGCACGCCCTTCAAAGGATTTCAACATTGGAAAAATAGTGTCCACATCAGGTACCATGTAAATGAGTTTCTTGATGTCAATATTCAATAGGTGAAAATCGAAACCTGCAAATAAGTGATCGCGACGCTCGCTACGATAAAGTGCTGTGAGTTGCATTTCAGCAGCTTCAGAAGTAAAACCAATCTGTTCCAGGACCATCACACCATCTTTGATCGTTAATTTACCTCCCAAATTTTCCAACAGATTATCGGCATACAACGCTTTTTTAATCTGTGTATTGAGTGTTACATTCACACCTTTGGGTACCATAAAAGGATTGGGTTCTTGAGTCGACGGCGTAAGAGATTCTACTTCAACAACTTCTGTGGAGTCAGCGCCAAACCCATCCATTAAATCCATCAATTGAGTTACATTTGTTTGTTCTGAAATAAAATCAAATTGCCCTTCAAGCAGACCTTTACCTTGAGCAAAGTTTCGTAAATTAGTGGCCTCTCCTTTTAATGAAAAGTCCGATTGATCAATCACGATACGACTATCATCAATAGTAAATTTACGTGGCGTGAAAAGAAATTTTATAACTGGAATATCAATAGGATAAACTACAGAAGCTACACGAACGTGTCCATCATTTAAGTCCACATTTAAGCGCGGATTCCAACGCAAATAGGCTGTCTCTTGGGTTTCATCGTATGTTGTTGAAGCGGACACATTCAAATATTTGGTATCCATTTTCATAAACGATCCCATATTGGCAACTAATGCTTGACTTTGATACTTCACATTTAAGCGTGGATTTTTAGGATTTCGACGCGAGGGCGACAACGTAATTGTACCTTGTGGGTGACGAATATCTATACTCATCGTGTCCATAAGGGCCAAGAAATGTTGTACATCAAAATCACAAGTCATAGACATCATTTGGGTTGTGTCCATAAAATCAGAAATGCCCATTTGCAAATCAGCTCCACCCAAATCTGCTTGCGCAAAATCTAACATTTCCACATCTGCATCTGGGGTTTTTATACCTAACGAAAGCAATTCCTTAAATTGTTTGTTTGTACGATTACTTGGTAGACTAAAACTCATGGAAGCTACAGGCGCTTTAACCAACATACTATCCTCGTACACCACATCTAAATTACGTACATCAAATGAGCCACTAGCTTTGATTTTATGCAAATCCATCTCCAAAAAATCGTCCAACTTGAAGCTTGTTTTAACCTCACCTTTGGCGCGACCTTTCATATCAACCTTCATATCTTCAGGCAAAAACCACGCCATTTCTGGTAGGTTCAAATCACCTTTAATTTGCAAATCGCATTTAAAATCGCCTAATAAATCGGTAATATCCCCTTTTGCATTCAATAAAGAAGTTCCGGTTTTCGCCGATAAGGTTTTAATTTTAATGGAGGATTTGGCATTCGGATTCATATCAATAAACACCATTGCCGAACCTTTCACCGATTTCAAAACATAAGGAAAACCTTTGTAAGCTAGCGTACCACGTTCAACATTGGTATTCACTTTTATTTGCGGCATCAACGAGTCATTATAGATTCCGGTTACACTGCCCCTAACATCAAAATCGCTCTCTGCGGTCAAGTCAGAAAGCATATCAGCATACTCTTTCGGCAATAGATTTAAAACAGTTTTCAAATCCAAAGTTGCTGATGTAAAATTAATATCCATTGGAATATCACCATTTTCGGCATATTGCGCCCAGCCGTCTAGGGTTAATTCTTGTTTATTGATAGTCAATTTAGTTTTCTGAGGTACAAATTTTAATTCGCTTGTATTGACAGCTAGAGGACCATCAATCACGATCTTTAGTGCTTTGGCGTAATCCACACCATCCATATTGAATGAAAAGTTTGGTAAATCTAACAGCACATCGCCTACAATTTCAGGACCTGTTTTAGTACCATCAAATGCGAGTTTTAAGGTAGTCAAATAAGTGTCCATGGAACTGGAGGAATCTTTCATCTCAAAACAGATACCCGCCAGGTTACTGTTCAATTTTGCATCACTATTATCGCCCCAAAACGCTGCGTTCATATCGGCATCTATTCTATCAACTGAAGCATACAAATTTGCCTGTTCATCAATATAAACGAGGCGAAGATTTTTGAATATAACCGATTCCAATGCCATTTTACCAAGTACAAACGATGTTTCTGTAGTATCTTCTTCCGAAGGCACCATGATATCATAATTGGTTTCTCCTTGTGCATTAGTATAGATGTTTGCAAAACCATTTTCTAAATAGAATTGATTTAATATCACATCGTTGTGTTTCAAAAATGCCATTAAATCAATAGTTGCTGTTATGTCGCCTATGTAGGCTAGTGTGTCAGAAGGAGCACCCAAAACAGGATTTTTTAAACAAACATTAGTTACATGTAGTCCAAAATGTGGAAACGTAGAAAAAAATGTCAAATCAACTTCGTCCAATGTTGTTTCGCACGTCACAAATTCAGGGAGATGTTCACGTACAAAAGGCGTTAATTTAGCTGGTGTAAACACTAACCAAATGGTAACTGCCACAACAAGCAATACCGCCACAACCAACGAACCTATTGTCCAAGCTGCTATTTTAATTGCTTTTTTCATAGTCGATTATTTTACTTTGATAAAGGTAAACGAAACACCGTAATCATCTCTATAGCTCAACGTTGAATCATTCAGTGTTTTGAGTGTATAAACTTTAGGCACTTTTTGCCCCATTTCGCCTAGGTGTATTTGTGTTAGCGTAGCACCTTCTAACGACCACGTAAAAGGTTGTGCTTCCTCTTCGCCTGCCACTTCTCCAGTATCCCATGTTGCGCCTGTATAATCGGCATTGTAACGGTAACAATCTTGACCATCACTTAATGTTGACCGTCTTGTCCATTTCCCAATTAAATAGTTTTCATCGAATGACATTTGTGGAAAATCACACGACGAAAACAGTAGTACAACTGCACAGCTCACACAAGCCGCAATAAGCCATAGTTTTTTCATAATTTATACGCTGAATAATTTTGAGTATAAGAGATATAGAAAGTCAACTGACAAAGTTATTTTAAAAAAATTGAATTAACAAATAAGTAGAAACTAATTATAACTGATCCAACAAACTATTTTTTTTACAGAAAGGTAACTCTTGTATCACCAAATTTTCATACATTTGTAATATAAATTACTTTGTATTATGAAAAACGAGAGTTCTGTTCTACTCATTTTTACAGGTGGCACCATTAGTATGGGCGAAAATCCCGCTACACAATCACTTTCGCCACTCGACAGTGCACAAGTGCTCAGTTTTATTCCAGAGCTAAAAATGTTGCATGTAAATATCGCCTCCATTTCATTCAATCCACTCATTGATTCATCAGACATTCAACCAGAATCGTGGGTGCGCATTGCTGAAATTATTCGTGGACACTACGATTCATACGATGGATTTGTTGTGCTGCATGGAACAGACACTATGGCGTATTCAGCTTCGGCGCTGAGTTTTATGCTCGAAAACTTAACAAAACCGGTAATTTTTACGGGCTCTCAACTCCCTGTTGGTGTACTACGTAGCGATGCTAAAGAGAATTTAATTACAGCCATTGAACTCGCTGCAGCCAAAAATGAAGATGGCGAAGCAATGGTACCTGAAGTTTGTCTATTTTTTGAAGATAAATTGATGCGTGGCAATCGTTCAACAAAACGTAACACTGAAGCATTCAATGCTTTTGCGTCATTCAATTATCCAGAACTTGCTAAAACTGGTGTTCATATCAGATATGCTTCAAGCTACATTCATCACGAAAAAACGAAACAACCTTTTTCTATACAAAAAAAACTGGATACCAATATTGCCATCCTTAAAATCTTCCCCGGAATTACAGAAGCTACAGTCAAAGCCATACTCTCAATCACCGGTTTGCGTGCCGTTGTACTCGAAAGTTTTGGAGCAGGCAATGCACCACGTGTAGAATGGTTGTTTAAACTCTTGAAAAATGCTAACGATAAGGGCATTGTCATAGTTAACGTTACCCAATGCCGAAGCGGTAGCGTAGAAATGGGACGTTATGAAACCAGCATCAACCTTCAAAAAGCAGGTGTTGTAAGTGGCTACGACATGACTTTAGAAGCCACAGTAACCAAATTGATGTATCTTTTAGGGCAAACCAATAATGTGAAAGAAATTCGTACCCAAATAAGCATACCGCTGCGAGGCGAAATCACTATTGATTAAATAAAACAACGTGTTTAAGAATTTTCTATATTTTTCACGCGGACAGCAAATTGGCATCCTGATTTTATTACTGCTTATTATGGTAGTTATAAGCATCAATCTACTTCTACCCAAATTGGTCCCACCAACTTTGCCCGATAATGATTCGCTATTTAGAGCACAACTGGAAGCGTTTGCAAAATCGTTAGAAAACTCACCACGCACTATTTACGAATCGCCATTTGAGAAAAAATCATACAAATCATTTGAAGACAAACAGCCGCAAACAGAACTTTTTACCTTCGATCCCAACACTTTGGATTCAACTGGTTTTGTGCGTTTAGGATTAAAACCGTACGTCGCTAAAAATATTGTAAATTACCGTTTAAAGGGTGGAAAATTCAAAACTCCTGACGATTTTTCCAAAATTTACGGCATAAATCCCGATTATTTTGAGGTATTAAAACCCTATATTAAAATTACATCAATAGCAACTCCTGAAGTCAAACAAACAACATCGCAAGAACCTGTTTATATTGATTTGAACCGTTGCGATACTACAGAGTTAAAAATGTTACGTGGCATTGGTAGTACTCGTGCCAAACAAATTGTCAATTACCGTAAGCGATTAGGAGGTTTTTCATCGCCGGAACAACTACTGGAGTTACGTAATTTCCCAGAAGAGCTATACACCGAATTACAACCCTACTTGTCTGCTACCACAGATTCTATTAAACCAATTTTAGTGAATAAAGCCACCGTAGAAAAATTGAAAAACCATCCCTACATCAACTTTTATCAAGCTAAAGCCATTTACGAATTGCGCCGTTCTAAAGAGGGATTACACAGCTTGGATGAACTCAAATCGTTGCCCGAATTTACACCTGAAGAGCTAAATAAATTGGCGCCCTATTTAGATTTTCGTGAAATAAAATACTCGTACAAACGAAGATAACATTAGATCTCCAAAAACATACGATACGCTGCTGAGCCATCGTGGTAATAATCAGGAATAAGACCTACGATTTGAAATCCATTTTTTTGATAAAAACCAATGGCTGTTGCGTTATCTACATTCACTTCTAACGTAATCTGTTGCAACTGTTTTTCGTGTGCAAATTGCAACGCTCTATTGAGCAGAAACTGTCCCACGTGTTGCCCTTGAAAGGCAGGTTCCACCGCAATTGAATAGATGCGTAATTTAGAAGAATTCGCCCTACAAACCAATGACACATAACCCACAACACGCACCTTATTAGATGCCACAAAAAATGCACCTTGCGCTTTTGTCATCAAATAAGCAAGTTGCCGCTTTGAAAATTGGTCAGCACCAAAACAGGCTTCTTCAAGCTTTACAATATCGGGTAAATGGTATGACTTGGCTGTTTCTATAACAAAAATAGAACTCATAACGCGGCATGCATTTGGTTTAGTTTGCTCACAAAATAGTGCAAAATACGGTAGTAAAGTTCATCGCCCAGTACCGCATCTTCTACTGTGTGTTCAATGCTTGGATTATCATTAATTTCAATTACCATAGGTTTGCCATTCACTACTTTAAGATCAACACCATACAATCCTTTACCAATCAACAACGAAGCTTTTACCGCCATATCGAGTACTTTTGAAGGCACTTGATAAATAGGAACGGTTTCCCACGGACCAGACAGATTTTTGCCTGTAACAGCGTGATTGTAGATTTGCCAATGTCCTTTGGCCATGTAGTATTTACAGGCAAAGAGCGGTTCGCCATTTAAAATACCAATACGCCAATCGTACTCCGTTGGAATATACTCTTGTACCAATAAAATAGACGAATGTTGAAATAGTTCTGCTATAGCTTCTTTAAACTCCTCTTTATTTGTCACGCGACGCATTCC
>ERZ795051.1090-NODE-1090-length-37202-cov-5.443616_pt1 | contig 37202 bp, 26 predicted proteins | sample MGYA00375135_ERZ795051 | MGnify/ENA primary metagenome ERZ795051 (study PRJEB30180, sample SAMN05720222) | activated sludge metagenome | isolation source: Anaerobic digester | place: Japan | collected 2015-05-26 ... | reverse complement strand
ATTCGCCAAGCTGTTTCATATATGCACTGAAGTATTCGGAATTATCCGAACGCTTTCCCTTGGCATAATTGCTGTAATCTCCTGCAATATAAAGCAGTTTATCTGCAAGCGGCATCGGATTTATACCGTTCGTCCTGACTCCTGAATCTTCGGTCACAGGTATTATTGTAACTGTATTTTCCTTATCAACAGCCGAGGCGCTTACGAATTCGCCTTCCTCACTTACAGTCACTTCTATCTGTGCATTTGCAGTAGAATGGGATATCGGCAGCATATCCTTGTCTGTCTCAGCCAGCTCATAAACCTTGTAAAGCTCATTAGTCCAACTCATCAGCTTCACCTCCGATAAATTCATCAAGACCGATGAAATTGTCAAATTCTCTGCCGAAGGGCTTTATACCCATTTTCTTGATATGCCGCTTATGCTCCGGCAGTATATCAGCAGGACGTACAAACTCTATTATTCCGTTTTTCATTTCCGGTTTATAGAAACAGGCTGTCATAAAGCCCCTGTCCTCTTCCTTTTCCGCCTCATCAGGATAGATCATAGCGTAATACATGAATGACAGATCCATATCAACTCCGTCATAAGCTCCATTGCCTTCGCCGAACTCACAGGGCTCAATATAGCCCTGACACTCCCGTGTTCCGAGGAAGATATCACGCCTTCCGCCACGCTCTATCATACGTCTGGCGATATTGTGATGCTTGTGCTCGTTCCTGTCCTGTTCGAGCTCAGGGCGGTTGTAGTTCCATTCAAAATGTGCTCTGACCTGATAGCAGACATCCTCAAGATAATTGTAATATGCAAGGTCATTTCCGCCGTCATACTTGATAGGACGTATGCCCTTCCGCACGTTCTTGATACGGTTCATTATTCGCACCCCGTCTACATACCAGGTGAAAGTCGGTTTCCAGTATATACTGTGAAGTATACCTTTAAGTGCTTCATATGTCGGAACGGAGTAGCTGAACTTCTCTCCTCCCACACGGGTAAGCACATCTGAAAACAACGCATTCTTTCCATGGACACAGAATTCAACGGTATTCCGGTGTTTTTGCATTCCCGCACCTCCTTTTTATTTTCTAAACAGATTATATTATATTCTTTTGCACTTGTCAAGTCTTTCCTGCCGCTGTTCACAATTTGTTTACATTATAGAATATTATATATGATATAATAAGTTGTCGCACTTGTGTGCGTGGATTGAAATTAAACAGATTATATTATCGGTCAGAGCCGGCAGCGCACCGCATAGGAGATATTCCTGTGCGGTGTGTTGTTATGTAACCCCGATTCAGAATATCAGTACCTCTTGTTCAGCGCCTTCAAGTGTAACTCCGAACTCATTGCTGTAAAAGCGCTTGTCCAATGTATTAAGATCAAGCGCACCTTTTTCGATCAGTCTTTTTTCTGTTCCGGAATAGATGCTGACGGTATATTTCTGCGCCTTTCTCAGCAGCTCCACTGTCTCCTGAGGGGAAATATCACTTTCAAGCTTGGCAATTATATCTCTTGCCTGTTTATTGTACGGAACAATGATATTCTTTGTCCTGCTGTCTATTACCTCAAAAAGCTCGCCGGCAGTTCTGAACGCCTGAGAAATAATAGGCTCCGTCTTTTGTCTTACGATCCAGCGGCCTTTATTCGTTGAGAGAAATTCAAGGATAGATGAGTCCTGACTGCCGTCTTTAACATTATAAGAAAGCTCATTTTTGTACCGCTCAAAAAGCATATTGAAGTATCTGCTCTGTACATCCACAGACAACAGATCATCGTCACCATTGTCTATGATATGACGTGAGATATCCTGTGCAGACTTTATTTCTTCAAGGCGGCTCAGGTTCTCCGACTTGAAATTGATGAGGTATACCGGACATATCCTGTTATACTCTCCGCTTCTGTTACAGCGTCCGGCGGCCTGAGCTGCATTGTCAAGTCCGGCTATCGCCCGCACCACACATCTGAACGATATATCCACTCCAGCCTCTATCAACTGAGTCGTTACACATACTACAGGCATATTCCTTTTCAGGAATCTTCTCAGTGTACCAATGCGCTTTTTTCTGTGAGCAGGACACATATTTGTGCTCAGATGTATCAGATATGCCTCACTACCAAGCTGTTCCCGAAGCTTTTCGTACATCTCCTTTGCCTGAGCCTTTGTGTTGACTATCAGCAGCAGGTCACCATTTTCTCTGAATTTCTCAGAGCAGAATCCCACCGCCTCTTCTGTATCATAGCCGTACTTCTTAAGCTGAGGAATGATCTCAGTGCGTCTGAACACCTCAAAATCCTTAGTGCGATCTCCTGCCATATCTTTTTCCTCATCCAGCAGAAGCCTGTAACTTTTTCTCTCATCAAAAGGCGGCTGAGTTGCAGAGCACAGAACTACCGAAGCATTACATTGATCCACAAGGAAATTCACTGCAAGGCTGAACAGATCAGTACATCTTATTGGCACAGACTGCACCTCATCGATTATTATCACCGAATCACAAAGTCTGTGCATCCTTCTTACCGAGGAAGTCTTTGCAGAAAATAGCGTATTCAGGAACTGCACCATTGTTGTGGCGATCACCGGCTTGTCCCAGCGTTCGGCACAGAGCAGGTAATCCTCCAGTTCCTTTGTGTTATCAATTTCCGAGACCATATTGGAATGGTGCTCAAGAAAGTTCTCTTCACCGGCAATGGATGCAATAATATCACTGTTCTGTTCGAGTATGGACATGAACGGTGCAATGTAAATTATTCTTTTCAAGCCGTATTTTTTGCAATGCTTTATTGCGAATCTGAGTGAGGACAGTGTTTTTCCGCCGCCGGTGGGAACTATAAGTCTGCAAGCGCCGACTTTATGCTCAGCAAATGCAGCACACCTGTCGGATATGCTTCTTCTCTGAACGGAGATACTGTCGGTAAGCTTTGAAAAAGCTGCAAGCATTTCATCCATGCGCTTATCCATGTTCATCCACAGCCCGGCACGATCAGGCTCGTGCTCAGTTGCCCGCCCCGACATAAAATCAGCCGTATCAGTTCTGTCAGCATCTATAAGTGCAGACTGTATCAGCCTTTCAAGCATACCTATATAAAACGCCGCTTCTCTTTTAGCATCTTCACCTTTAGCAAGGCGCATCAGTTTTCCTGCGATATTCAGCCACTCTTCCGCAGCTGCGGAAAGCATTTCGTCTGCCATTTGCTCCGGGATGATATCCGATATATTAGAGCATATCTCTTCATAATCATCATTTTTTGAGGTACGGCGCTGATACTCATCATTGCCGTCCGAATCAAGCCAGTCGCTTATGCCGTGATGTGATAGTATCGTATGCGCTATACCTGCCGCCGCTGCCTTTATCTTTGGATCCTTATTCTCAGCAAGCTCTTTCAGATATCTTGCACCGGCATAGCTGTGATCTATGCTGCCCCGCCTCATATTGTTTCTTTTGTTTATGTAATCATCAAAGACTGCTCTCAGTTTTCCGGCATCGTGAAGAAGTCCGGCCAGTTTGCCAGTCTCAAACAATCCGCATGAACGCAGGAACTCTCCTGCCAATGCAGAAACATTTTCACTGTGCTCTTTTACAGATTGCTTTTCATTTCCAGGTTCCCGTATATGGGCAGTAAACATACAGCTCAGCCTCCGTTCCTCAAACATTTTTCTTTTAACACAATTTATTCCATTATATCACAGCAATTGTATCATTTCAATATATATTTTATGAATTAACATTATAATCCGCAATGATTTTCACATTATTTGTCGTATTTTGTCGAAACCTGCCGGGAATCGAAAAAGCAGAAAAAGGCTGCGTAAATTATTTACGCAGCCTTTATTTGTTATTTTATGAATGAAACCACAGATGATGTCACTGTGCCTTATTTTGCATTTGCATATACAATTGCTTCATTCTGGAATTCAGCCTTCTGATATTCGCTCAGAACAGAAAGGTCGAGATCTCCATTAGCAGAAGCATGAAGCTTTATTCCGTTTTTCCACTCAACATCTGAATTAGCAGCCATGATTCCATCGTTATCCAGATGATAGTATGCTCCGTCCAATTCAACAAATGAGTTTTTGAACATACGGCCACTTACAGAGAATAAATAGTAGTTATCATCGTGATAAAGCCACTCGTTGCAGGCTAATATACCATTTTCCTTGAAATAGTATGTTTCATTATCATAATTATAGAATTCATTTTCATTCTTGAGCATTCCGTTATTAAGGTCAAAGAAACGTAAATATCCGTCTTTTTTTCCAAAGCCCCAGAAAAAAGTACCGTCATAATTGAATCTGTACAGATTACCTGAGATCTCATAGTCCTCGTCATATGCAACAACACCGGTATCCTTAAAATAGAACCACTTAGCAGGCTCAGCCTCATACCAGCCCTTATCATGCATAACTATTCCTGACGAAGAGAAATAACGCATACCATCGTTAAGTCTGTCTATTCCGATAAAAAGTGTGCCGTTAGAATTGAATCTGAATGTTTGCATTTTTCCGTCTACAGGCAGCTCAAGATCTTCATCACAGGCTAATGTATTATTATTCTTAAAGTAGAACTTTCCGCCATTGAAGCTGAACCAGCCTTCGCCATGCTCCATACGGCCTTCATTATCAAAATAATATCTTACGCCATTAACGTTTCCGTAGCCATTTTTTAACATACCATTATAGCCATCGTAATAGCAGAACATATCATCGCTGTACCAAGCACCTGTGTAAGCACTGTGATCATCATTAAAGTAGATACTAACTTTTTCCCCGTTTACAGGTATTTCAACAATCTCATCTCTTGCTATTGAATTATCAGCCTTTATATAGCAATGTTTACCATTGATATCACGCCAGCACGGTCCTGTAACTATCCTGTTATTCTCAAAATAGTAATCTGATCCATTGATCCTAACAATGCCATTGCCGTTGAAAACATTGATCCTTCCAGCAGCAATGTCTTTTTCTATTGACCTGGGGATATTACCGGAAGGCAGTGCAATTGTTATAGAGGTCTGGTCATCGCTCAGGCCAACGATATTGTAATGTACATCCTCAGCTATAAGATCGCTTGATCCGTTGTTCTCCTTGAATACGGCAAGCTTCGAGCTGCCGGCTATGCTTGCAGCCGGATAATAGCCGCCTCCGCTTTCACCATAAAGGTTTTTGGGATCATTCGGATGGAGGGCATATTTGTCTTTATTATTTGATATGGTAAGTTCGTTTCTGATAAATGATGTATCCTCTGATTCTGAGTAGAGAGCATAATTGCGATCAAAAGATCCATATACAGACATATCTACGATCTGCCACTTTCCATCAACGTATACGATGTTATATGCATGATCGTTGCAGCCCATAGTGTGATTTATTATACCGAGAGAATCAAGCATCAATGATACTGCATATGAATAGCTCTCACACATTGTATGATGTGTAAGGAATGCATTTGTCGGAACAAAGTTATTTGTTCTGGCCTCATCAAGTGTATTGTAAAGGTCATTTGGGAAAAGTGAGAAATCGCTTAAGGCATAATCTCCGTCAACATATGTTGAATATTCAGCCTGCTCAAAAATATACTTGCACGCAGCCTCTATCTTGTCACGGTCTGTTTTATTATTTGGATCCGCTTTGATCTCCTTTACCTTAGCGGCAATGATGTTCTTGACAGGATCTGCCATAAACTGTGTGCCCTTGAATGAACCGTTATTGTTTCTCAGGAATTCGTCAAAAGTCGGAGTCCATTTTTTTCTTTCGTCTTCATCAAGAATCTCAGGATCAATCCTCTGACCTTCATAATCTGCACAGAGCTCTTCAAAGCTCTTGCCGTTCACCCACTTTATTGAATAGCAGTCAACATTGATCTTCTTGTCTGAAGAATAGTCAAATGTCTCGCCTGATGAGAAGGCGTCATTATGGATATATCTGACGGAATCAGGAATATTCAGTGATATCTCCTTGTTCTTGTCAGAAATATTGAATGCAGTTCTGAGATTGCTTGTAATCGTTGTGGTTCCGTCTTCAATATCAAAATTAAGGATACCGTTACGCTCCTTAAGGGCCTTGTATGGATCATAGATACCGCAAGCTGCGAGTGCTCTTCCGTCGCTGCTCTTTACATAACAAATGCCATTATCAGCGTTATAAACATTGGATGAGCTGCCAAACTTTGTTCCGGCAAAAACCTTCTGGCTGAAGTTAACGTTCTCCTGGAAATTAACAGTCTCAAGACCGGTACAACCATTGAATGCGCCATCCTTTATATCGATATATGTACAGTCTGCAACAGTTCCGCCGTTTTCGATAGCTCTGAGCTTACCGGAGAAAAGTGCTTCCTCACAATCATATCCTTCAGGCTTCATGAACCATTCAGGCTGTATGTAGTTTCTGATAGTGAGCTTTTTCATGTTTGTGCATTTTGAAAATGCATTTTTTTCTATCTGAATAACAGGTAAAATACACCACGAATCGACAAGTTTGCCGTCTTCGCCTTTGAGCTTAACCTTGCAGCAGATCTCTGAAGGAAGAGTGATATTCTCCTTGTCTGAAACCAGCTTTTTCAGGCCTACTGCACCTTCACCGCCTACCAGCTGGAGACGCTGATTTTCAGTTTTTCTTGTAAGATCTGTATAATCATCAGTCAGTCCGATCTGCTCCTGAACATATCTGAGCATACTGCAATAGTCATAGTAGCTAAGCTCTCCGTCGCCGTCCACATCACATCTTACTCTGTTATAATCGGCGATCTCGCTCAGTGGGAATGACTTCTTGTTAAAACCATCTTTTTTATAAAGATAATTGATAGTATCTCTGATAACCTGGTAATCACCGTAGTTTATTCCTTCGTCACCATAAGGACGATCTGAAAAAATATCAAAAGTTCCGGTGTTATTCTGGATACGTGTTTTTGCATTGTTATACTTCTGATTCAGAACCGCATCGTCAACCCTGAAAGCTCTTGCACGAGCCTGTAGATCTGCATATGCTTTTTTCCTTCCTCAGGCTGCATTACAGCAGCTGCACTGAAAGATACTGACATTGAAAGAGCCATTGTCGCAGCTGTCAGAAATGATGTAAGTTTATGTATTTTCTTCATTAAAATAGACCTCCAATTTTTATTAATTGTTATGTCAATTTAGTGCTAATCCGAAAAAACTCCGTATATATTTTATATCAAAAATATACACCTTACCCCTCGGCTATAAAAAATAATAATACCTCACACACTTATCATTTTTATAGTTTTGTTTTAACTTATATTCATTTTATTAAGGACTGGCCGATCCGGTTGTAATTATAGCCTATATATGAGCCAAAGTCAACAACAATAAAAAAATAAAAAATAATCTACATAATCAATAATACTACTAAAGCCTGTGGCCAAGCATTTGTCAATATAATACCAATATATGATTTTTATATAGATAAAACTTAACAGTTTTCTGCTCGGCATATCATGATTATATGTTCGACCTTGAATAGCCTTCGGCAATATTGATATAAATCGGACAGCACTCCCTTGTAAATTTCGCCGGCAGATTTTGTCCGATTTTCGCCGCAAGATACGAGTGCTTCCCTATAGATATGCAAAAATTCTGCAAAATTTCTGCAAAACCGTCTTCGTTTTATCCACCGCTGCCGCAAAAAACTTTTCCAGACTAAAAATCAAAATCGCAGATAAAAAGTAACAATTTCTGAATATACAAAAAAGGTGTGATAAGCAGCTCTTATCACACCTTAATTTATTCACTGTTTTATATCAGTCCATTGCCTTCTTTATTGCTTCAAGAAGCTCATCATATGTCTCATATGCAGGGAACTGAGGATAATCAGCCTTGATAGAATCTGTAGTCCTGAACAGGAAACCTGCCTTGCTTGCCTTTATCATTCCAAGATCGTTGAAGCTGTCGCCGCTGGCAATAGTGTCATAGCCTATTGACTGGAGAGCCTTTACTGTTGTGAGCTTTGACTGCTCGCAGCGCATTTTGAAGCCTGTTATCTCTCCGTTATCAGCTACCTCAAGGCTGTTGCAGAATATAGTTGGCATACCCAGCTTCTTCATGAGAGGAGCTGCAAACTGTGTAAATGTATCGCTGATGATTATTACCTGGCAAAGTGAACGAAGCTCATCAAGGAACTCCTTTGCGCCGGGCATAGGATCTATCTTTGCGATAGTCTCCTGTATCTCCTTAAGGCCGAGACCGTGCTCTTTAAGGATACCGATACGCCAGTTCATAAGCTTATCATAGTCAGGCTCGTCACGGGTAGTCCTCTTAAGCTCCGGGATGCCGCTTGCTTCCGCAAAAGCGATCCATATCTCAGGAACGAGTACACCTTCAAGATCAAGACAAGTTATATACATATAAATACCTCCGGTAAATTTTATCTTTACTAATTATACTACATCACTAAGGATTTGTAAAGCATTATTTTCCAACTATTGCATTTATAACTCCCTGATAGAGACTTGCTGAATGACTGGCAAATTCAAAGCCGTGATCAGCCGGATTCCTTACCTGCATTACTATTACATAAGAGCCGTTGTAATTGCTGTAGTCATCGTACACAGCAGAACCATCATCGCTGTCATTCTTTACGCAGCCAGTGATATACAGGAAATCATTCTCCCATGTCTCTGCTGTGCCAGTCTTTGCATAGAGACTGTAGCCCTGCGGTACATAAACACCAAGGCCGCCTGCCACACCTCTCATGCCGTCCTGAAGATTCTGACGGTACTCCTGTGGGATGGTAGCAATTACCTCACTGCGGGCACTTCCCTCCTTGAGCACCTTTGTACTGTCATTTGTATCCACGATATCCTTCAGGACAAAGGGCTTGACCATGTCTCCGAAAGCAGCCTCTCTGCCGAGAGCTGCAAGATATAACGGGCAAGTCAGCACATAAGACTGACCAAAGGCGGTTCTTCTCAGATCGTCCTCACAGTATATCTCAACATTGTTTTTTATCTCTCCGAAATCGCAGTCTATAGGCGTTTGGAAATGGAATATGCTGTCCAGATCAGACAGCACGGCATCCGTACCGATACTGTCAAATGCCTTTGCGAAGAAAATATTGCTGGAATTTATAAATGCCGACTGCAATGTGCGTTCCACAGGATAAGAGCCTGTATCGTGATCCCAGTTCACTATGGATATACCGTCGAATTTCCACTCACCCTCATCATGGCAGGAATAAAAGCCATGCTTGTCTGCAATGACCTCTGACATTATCTTGAAGCAGGAACCGGGCTCGAAGTTCTGGAACGCCTTGTTGCCGCATTTGCCCCAGGCAAGCTCCTCATCGTATTTCTGATCCGTAACCGTTCTCGGATCATATGATGGATAAGAGACCTGTGCAAGCACAGAGCCGTCTGTCCTGAGAGCAACAACTGAGCCTACAAGATTTGTACTCTGCATATAGTCATATACAGCATTCTGTACATCTGCGTCAATGGTCAGCTCAATGGACTGCCCCACATCTGTACCGGGCTGCTGCTCTGAAAGTATATCGTTGAAAGCAGTATCATATCCGTCAGACATCTCTGTAACAACGTTGGCAAATGATACAGCATAATCATCAGCATATACTCTCATCGGCCTGCCCGAACTGTCTGTACCATTGCTTACAAGAAGCCTGCCCTTTACGTCATAGATATTCCCCTTTACACCGGCTTGAGAGGTTTTCTCCTCAACTGGCTGTGTCATTGGCTCTGTAGCAGCTTCCTGCGCTGGCTCTGCGGTGACGGATCCAGTTGGCGCTTCGCCAGTCTGAGTGACCTCCTCACTGCTGTCAGCTTGTCCCACAGATGAAGCGCAGGACACTGATGAGGTCAGCATTGCTGCAAGTATCAGAAATGATGCTGCTCTTTTATTAACTGAAAGCATATTATCATCCTTACTGTATTAAATTCAGGAAATTATAGTGCTGAAGGCGTTCAGATATCCCGTCGAAAAAACTCTGATATACAAATACCACATACGGACACCCATTATCTGCCGCCTCCGACATTTTTCCTTATTTTTCTATTTAGTTATATTATACCTTTTTCGCCGCACTTCGTCAATAATTTATCAAAAAAATTTTTTCAGAAAAATGTGAGAGTTTTTTGAGAATGTTACGTCTAAGTAATGTAAGGTGGACAAATCAGGACGGCGATTGAAGAGTTTTTTATTCTGCACAGTTTTTCCATTGACTTTTCCCAATATTTGGTATATACTATATTATAGTATGAAAAAGTGTTCCTTTCCGCTTTTAATAAGGGAGGATTAATAATGAAAAAAACAAAGAAAACTCTTCTGACTGCCGCCGCACTTGCAGCTGCAATGAATCTTTCAGCCTGCAACACTAACGACTCGTCAGACAACGACAGCTCATCAGCTGCCACTATCCAGACAGAAACAGAGTATCAGCCGGCCACTGATAATCAGGAGTGCATTTACGGTCCTCCTCAGGACATAACTACTGCGCCATATGATCCTGCAATTGACGACCCGCAGGACATATACGGTCCTCCACAGGACAATGTCATCGACCCTTATGTGCCTTCGCAGGACGAGATACCAGTTATCTACGGCCCGCCGGAGAATTACGACTAAATTAAAATGAAAGGATTGAGAGAATCATGAAAAAAACTAAAGCAACTGCACTGACCGCTGCTGTTCTCGCCGCTGCAATGAGTGCTGCAGCTTGCGGAAACGTTACGCAGGCAGGCGAAAAAGAAGAAGAGCAGTTCGCAAGACCACTCAGCAACAAGATAGTAGTTGAAGGAAACGAGCTCAACGCTCAGACAGAAACTACTACATATACATATGTACCAACTACAACTATACCTACACTCTACGGACCTCCAAGCATATGGGACTTTGAAAAAGATGGACAGATCACTACAGAGGATCCTTCTATAAACGAAGAGGATCCTACCGATCCGTACAATGAAGAAGATCCTACTGATCCGTATTTTGAGGATGAGGATTTCTACAAAAATCCAGGTTTTGAGCCAACTACAGCTCTGCCAGCCCCCCCTTTACGGTCCTCCGCCAATAGAGATATCTGGTGATATCGATTATGACGGTAAGGTTGACGCTTTCGATCTTACTCTTATGAAAATAAACTATAATGATCCAAGCTTTCCAAAATACTACCTCTATGACGATCGTTATGATGTGAATAATGACGGCACATTTGATATCAAAGATATCGAAGCAGTAAACAAATATCTTACTGGTGAAATAAAAACTTTCGATGAGTATGAAGATGTTACCGAGCCTCCAACAGAGGATATCGAACCTACAACTGCTGAGCCGACTGAATTCCAGACTTATACTACAACTGTCCCGCTCTATGGCTCACCCTGGGTATTCGGACTTGAATAATTGACAACGGAGAAAAACTATGCTTAATAAAAATCTTAAAAAGAGTCATCTCTATGCAATGGCAGACTATCGTGATAAGCTTAAAATAAAGCCTCAGCTCCGCAATCTCTTCCTTGAACTTACTATGCGCTGCAATGAGAACTGTATCCACTGCGGAAGCCGCTGCGGCGAGGTCAAGGCAGAGGAGCTCTCCCCTGCACAGTACCGTGAATTTCTCACACAGGTTAAGGAAGATATGGGGACTGACCATAAAATGCTGTGTATCACCGGAGGCGAACCCCTTCTCAGGAAGGATTTTTTCGATATAATGTCATCTGCAAATGAATTGGGATTTAAATGGGGAATGACCAGCAACGCTACTCTTATCGACGACAGCGTTGCAAAAGATCTTCAGCGCTGCGGAATGGGAACCATATCCGTAAGTATCGATGGTCTTGAAGAAACACATGACAACTTCCGCCGTACAAAAGGCGGCTACAAAAAAGCTATGGCCGGCGTTGAAAGTCTTATCAGGAACGGCTCATTCAAGGCAGTACAGATAACAACAGTTGTAACTCACGAGAATATAAGTCAGCTTCCGGAGCTGTACAAAATATTCAGCGAGCTTGATCTGGATTCATGGCGAGTTGTCAACATAGAGCCTATGGGACGAGCAAAGGATTATCCGAATCTCCTCCTCACCAAGGACGATTACAGAACTCTCGTTGACTTTATCAGAAATATGAGAATGGCTGGCGAGCCTGTTACATACGGTTGCAGCCACTATCTCGGCCTTGAGTATGAGCGTGAGATCAGAGACTGGTACTTCCTCTGTACTGCCGGACTTTATACGGCAAGTATCTGTACAAACGGCGATATTATTGCCTGTCTTGACATTGACCGCCGTCCTGAGCTGGTACAGGGAAATATCCTCCGTGACCGATTCAGCGAGGTATGGCAGAACAAGTTCAAGGAGTTCCGCCGTGATCTCTCAGATTCATGTACAAAATGCACGGACTGTCCTGAGAAGGATTTTTGCCACGGCGATTCCTTCCACAGCTGGGATTTCGACAAAAACGAGCCCATGCTCTGTTTCCGTGACATATTATTCTAAAAATAATGGACTGCTTCGGCAGTCCATTATCGCAATATTTGACCAGTATTGTTAAATAATGACAAAAAATTTATAGCTTTATACAATTTATTCTGCTATAATATAGTCAGTACCTTAAAAATATGCTCATTTATTTCATCACGTAGGTGAGCATATATATTTTTGAGGTACATCCACATTCTTTCATATAAAATCCCCTAAAAAACCGGCATTAAATTACTAATGCCGGTTTTTTTCTGCATATTATTGTTCAAATTTAGGCATGAGCATAAGCTTATGAAGATTAAGCCTGTGAAGTCGGTCGATCTTCTCCTTTATCTCAGGACAGGAGCTGAGATCGTCCTCTCCCCTGATGTATTTATCAAGCATAGCATATGTAAAGCCAAGATTCTCTTCATCTGTTTTGCCGCAAAGGCCGTCGGTCGGTACCTTATGTACAAGCTCCTTCGGAAGTCCAAGCTCATCACCTACTGCAAGAACCTCTGTAACTGTAAGATCAGACAGAGGTGAAAAGTCTCCGGCAGCATCTCCATACTTTGTGGAATATCCCACCCAGTCCTCAGAAAGGTTGCAGGTATTGACCACCCTTCCGCCAAAGCAGGCTGCAACAGCGTAAAGCGTTGTCATCCTGATACGAGCAGGAGTGTTGACAATTGCCTGATTTGAAGGCTCCATGTGCTTTTTCAGCTCTGACATAAATGTGCTGACAGTGTCACCAACATTTATTACGTAGTGCTTTATGCCAAGCGTATCAACCAGCAGATGACTGTAAGAGATATCCGACTGCTCACCCTGAGGCATAAGAACACCGATAACTCTGTCCTTGCCCAGTGCCTTTACACAGACTGCTGCTGCAACAGAGCTGTCCTTTCCGCCGGAAATTCCAATTATAACCTTTGTTTCCGGGGAAGCAGTTGTCTCAAAATAATTCCTTACCCACTCAACCAGTCTTTCAGTTGTTGCCTTAGCATCGAACTGATACTTTTTTGCGTTATTCATTCCGCTCATATTGACCTCCTGAGATCCCGGTAGATTTTTGAAACGAGATCATACCTATATTATACCCCCTGTGGTGTACCTTGTCAAGATAAAAAAACAGCACACCGAAGTGTGCTGTAATTTTTGATATTATTCCTTTACACCACCGAGTGCAACACCGGCAATGATGAATCTTGAGAGAAGGATGTACGCAATAATGATCGGGATGATACTGATTGCGATACAGGTGTAAACAACACCGTAGTCCTTATATGTATCCATAGACTGAACGTTAGCGATCATCATAGGAAGTGTTCTCTGAGACATCTTATTGCTCAGGAGGATCATGGAAGGTGTATAGAAGTTATTCCACTGTGCAACGAAAGCGAATATTGCCTGAACAGCAATAGCCGGCTTCATCATAGGAATAGCAATTGTAAGGAATGTTCTGAACTCGCTGCATCCGTCGATACGAGCTGCCTCAACGATATCCAGCGGGAAGGAAGACTTCATGTAAGAACGCATGAAGAATACTATCGCCGGAGCTGCTGCTGCAGGAACGATAAGCGGAATGTAGGAATCTGTAAGATGGATCTTAACCATGAAGTTAAGGAAGCCGGCAGCAGTAACCTGTGCTGGTACCATCATTACGAGGAGGATAGCTGTGTAAGAGATCTCCTTGAGTTTAAAGTCATAAACGTGGATTCCGTATGCAGTAAGTGCAGAGAAGAATACAGAAAGGAAAGTAGCGCTGATTGTGATGATAGCACTATTTCTGTATCCTATGAGAGGTCTGAACTGCTGTTTGAAGTCAGTTCTCATTGTCTCAACGTTCTTCATAAAGTGAGAACCCGGAACAATAGAAAGTCCGCCAGCGATTTCAGATGCCTCACGAGTTGCATTGATAAGAAGAATGTAGATCGGAACAAGACAGATAATAGTCAGAATAATGCACCATACGAAAAGTATAGTTGACTTTAATCTGATCTTGAACATATAATTGTCCTTGCCCTGTCCATAAACAGATTTCATGTTACCGCTCATAAGCTAAGACCTCCAAACTGTTTATTCTGAAGCTTAGCCTGCTTAGCGAGCTTCTTACGTTGCTTCTTCTTAGCGATCTCATCTGTATCTCTGTTGAGATAGAATGTGATACAGCCAAGAGCAAGCGTAATAATGAACAGGAGTACAGAAGCTGCACCAGACCAACCATAGTTCTGATACTTCTGACCTGTATGGAAATTCTTATAAATGAATACAGCGACTGTCTCAAGGTCTGTATTGATATTTGTACCCTTATGATAGAGGTATGGAATATCGAACATCTGGAGACCACCGATCATGGATGTTACGAGAGTATATACCATGATTGGGCTGAGAAGTGGCAATGTGATCTTTCTGAAGACCTGTCCGCTGCTTGCTCCGTCGATGCTTGCAGCTTCAAAGAGCGAAGGATTGATTCCCATGATACCTGACATGAGCATGATCATTGTATTACCAAACCACATCCAGGTCTGTATAAACATTATGACGAATCGTGCCGGCCACGGGTGACCCTGTCCGCCTACCAGGTGGACAACGTCCGCCTTTGGACCATCCAGCGTCTTTACTATACCCATCTTGTGGAACAACTGGTTAAATGCGCCATACTTATCTTCTGAACAAAGTGACATAAAGAGTACAGCAACAGAAGCAGCAGTAATGATGTTAGGCATATACATAACAACCTTGAAGAAGCCCTTTCCCGGGATCTTCAGCTTAGCGTCTGTAAACCATACCGCAAGTGAAAGTGAAAGCAGGATCTGGGGAATAAAGTTACCTATCCAGAGTACAAGAGTATGCTTGAAGGACTCAATGAACTCTTTATGGATAGCATTATTTGTTTTCTTTGCGATCGCAGCAGCGTACTCCTCATCACTTGAAGGTACGAGGTTAAGAGCGATCTTATTATCTTGTGATGTAAAGTTGACCTTCTGAAGGAGAGTCTTGAAGTTCTCAAGTCCTACCCAATCTCCGGTCTTGGACTGGTTGCCCTGGAAGGCAACGATAAATGTGTTAATCAACGGCCAAAGTTGAAAAACGAAATAAACAAGAAAAAACGGCAATATAAAAATATAGCCATATTTAGCATAGCTGATTGATTTAATTCGTCTCTGGGCAGCTGATGCCATAAGCACACACCCTCTCGTTAAATTTGTTAAAAGATTATAAATAGCTGCCTATAGAATAAATCCTATAGGCAACTATTATAAGCTTAATTAATTAGCAGGTTTTACCAAGATACGAATTAGCCAAGGTCAGGATTTACTGTAAGAACATCATCCATTGCTGCGGAAATTGTATCCTCGTAAGAACCACCCTCACAGTAAACCTTAGTTACCTGATCGAGGAACTTGCCCTTAACGAGAGCATCATAAGGTGTGATGAGTCCCTTGAGGTTGATAGCCTTAGCATTCTCGTGGAGAACTGCGAAGTAGTTCTGTCCGCCGAGGTTCTCAGTTACATAGCTATCAGGATCTGTCTTAGCGTCAACGAGCTCCTGCATAACAACCTTGTTGTTTACATAGTCAGGCTTTGTAACTGCGTACTCCTTCATAGCTTCCTTGTCAACTGTTGAGTTGAAGATGAAGGACTGAGCAAGATCAGCGTTATCTGTGTTGGGGTTAACAACGATCCATGTACCGCCCCAGAAGTAAGGAGCAGGACCTTCACAAAGTGCCCACTGGCCGTGTGACTTAGAAGAAGCCTGGCCGAAGAATGCTGTCTCACCGAAGCCCCATGTAGATACGAAGTAACCCATACATGTGCCGTCCTGACCAGCAGGGATCCAAGAATCTGTCCACTGACCGTTCTTTGTTACGCCGCCGTTGTCCCAGAGAGTCTTAGCGATCTTAGCGAAGTCTTCGCAAGAAGAATCGAATGTAAGTCTGCCGTTAGAGAGCCATGGCTGTGTTCTGTTAGCAGCGAATACCTGCCACATACCACCGAGTGAGTCAGCGAGAGCAACCTTACCGTCTGTAGCCTCTGCAACTGTTGTAGCAGCAGCAACGAAGTTGTCCCAACCCTCGATCTTAGCCTGCATCTCTTCAGGGCTGTTTACGCCGAGATACTCCTTAGCGAGGTCAGCTCTGTAAGCAAAACCACCAGGAGCAGCCTGCCATGAAGCACCAACGATCTTACCAGCGTTAGCACCCTCTGTAGCTCTACCGATCTCGTTTGTATAGTCATAAACATCAGCAAAGTTAGCCTCTGAGAATCCGAGATCCTCAAGAGCAGCTGTCTTTGTGTCATCGTTGATGTACTTGAGAGCCCAGTCAGCTTCACAGAAGTAAACATCGAGGTCATCACCGGACTGGAAGAGAGCGTCATACTTCTCAGAAGCATCGCCGCCGCCTACACCGAAGGAGATGAAGTTGTTCTTAGATGTGTCGCCGCCGAACTTGCCCCAGTTCTCGAGGAGCTTCGGTACGTCCTGATCGTTCCAAGCAACTACTGTGAACTGATCGCCGCCTGTCTTGAGCTTAACTTCGCCGAGGTCAGCAGAAAATGCGCTGCTCTCGCTGCCGTTGTCGTCTGTAGGAGCCTCTGTAGCGGGCTCGCCGCCGTTGTCGTCTGTAGGAGCCTCTGTAGCAGCATCTGCAGCTGTTGTAGCCTCAGAAGAAGATGAAGAATCATCCTTGCCGCATGAAGCGAATGCTGTGGAAGCCATAGCAAGTGTAGCTACTAAAGCTAATGTTCTCTTAAGTGTGTTCATGAGATTTTTCCTCCTTAAATATGTATATTACACTTTCCTTGAAGTATAATATGTTTGAATTGATTTTTCCCTTGGGACAGTTTTCCAGTCGTTTCCGATGAATGTCCTCATCTTCAGCACGGCTTTCCTGCCGTCTTACGGGTTAGCGGCTGTTTTGAAGCAGCCTGATCGACTTTTTTGTCATTGAAGCAACCGTCCTTCCGGCAGATCCTTCATGCTGTTTTGCTCCGCAGTGCGGTTAACCTGCGGATAACTCCGCACGCAATCCAGAACCGTTTGCTTTCGTATATCAAATATACAGTATTTTTTTTGCAAAGTCAATGATTTGAATCGTTCTTTAACATTTTTTGAGCACATTGTACATTTTCAACAGCTTATCTTCGGTAATAATTACATAAATAAAAACCTCAAAATCAAAAAGTTACAAAACGGTAAAAGTCATTTTCACTCTTATTTCACAAATTCGGCGTCTTTCTTTTATACCTAATGCCTAACTGTTACAATTTCCAGCTATTTACAGCCCCTTGGCTTTGTAGGATTTGTCAACAGTTTGTTCTCCTGCTCATTTTTCTCCGGAAGTCACCGCCTGTCATTCCTTTGACATTTCTGCCAGTCTCTGGCCGAAAATTCGCAGGATCAGCGTTGCATCGGTTCCGTCTATAGTGCCGTCACCATTCATGTCGCCAAGGTACTGATCCTCCTCCGGGATAACAGGATCAGGGAAATGCATTATGCGGCCGAAGTGCTTCAGGACTATCGTAGCATCGCTTCCGTCAACTGTTCCGTCCTTGTTCACATCACCCTTCTCCCAGTACTGCACGGCAACTGCTTTTGACGCAAATTCGGTTTCCGTAGCTGCTTTTCTTATAAGGAGCTGCTGCCCGAAAGGATAAGAGGACTCATTGTTCCAACTGCCGTATCCTACTGCTCTGGCTATATCACTTTCTGCTCCAAGACGGGCGGCAACGATATCCAGGCAGGCTTCGGTGTTCTTATATCCAAGTTTCTGTGCATATTCCTCAAAACTGATATTCATGCCCTGATCGGTACGTGCAATGTCATAATCATAGTCATCAAAAACCATCCCCATGCCCTCCTGGCGATACTCCGGAAGTATCTCCGGTGCATCAGGAGCCTGAGGCACTTCGATCGTTACGGGCAGACTGGCGAATTTTCCGTTTCCCTCTTTTAGTCTTAAGGTCAGTGTTTCGCCGGGAATTATTCTTATCGCCTTGTTCATCACCATGCCGGAATTTACCCATGCACCGTCTACAAGTCTGTATTCCGGAACTGTATAGTCATCATCCTGTGGTTCAGCCATTGGTGCTATTTCCAGTAACCCTGCAATATCATTTGGGATAAAGCCAAGAGTCTCGCTGAGTGTGTCTATCTCAAGTTCAGGCAATTCATTGCGCTCAGGGATCTCCCACTCTATTTCATTGCTGCCGATCTTTGCTATGACCTTCTGTCCGGCCAGATCACCTACATATGATCCGTCAGGGATCAGTTTGCCGTCCTTTGTGTACACTTCATCTGCACTGGAATAATAGATCATTTCATTTCCCAGCTCCACATTGAAAGGGCTGTTGATTATCCTGACCTCAACGGTATTGTCAAGGGCTCCCTCTTTTTTCAAATCAAATTTCACTGTTGTAACGCCAATATCCACATTTGTCCATTGGCCGAACTCGAAGGCCTTCAATGCGCCGCCGTTTATGACTGTGTCACCTGAGGCGACAGGCATGAACTTCAAACCATCCTCAAATGAATACAGCTCCACCTCATACAGACTGTCGTTTATCCTCTTTGCTTGCCTGCAATACGGCTTTTCCTCCGATGTATCCACATACAGCGCCGATAACTGTGCCTTCAACGGACTGTAAGTCCTTTCGCTGTAGGCACCGCTGCTTGTGTAGGCACCTATGTTCATCTTCTCAGTGACCTTTATCTGTTCAGGCTCCGGATCGGTATTGTATTCCATTATATCGCCGTTGTTTATGCTATAATATATCTGTTCCCCCTCAGGGCTTCTGAGAGTAACATAGCTATCAGCAGGCACCTCTCCGGACGGACGTGAAAACTCTACTGTTCCCTTTGGATCTGTAAATACCTTGAGAGGGATATTGCCGAGCTTTACGTGAACACTTCCGCTCTCAAAGAGCCTCTTGAACATATTATAAGACTGTTTCGCTTCGTCAATGAACTCTTCATCCTCGGGTTCAAGTCCGTAGAACAGGTCTTCATTAAGGCTTTGCAGGATATCCTGCTCCTCCTCTTCTGAGTAAGTATACGGATCATCCAGCGTATCAGTCCAGCTCTTTCCGTCAGCGCTGAAGAAACTCTCTCCTCTGTAGGTATAGGATTCTATGAGCTCCTTTGATGCGCTGCCGCCAATATCATACAGTGAATCATCTTCATCATCCAGAACATACATTGCAGTTTCTACCGGGATGACATATGGTGTATCCTCATTGTAGATAGCTGCAACAACAGAGAAATCCTCACCAGTCTCAACGTCCGCATAGTCATCAAGATCTATGGTGATACAGCCCGTCAGTGGCGATGTTATCTTCTTGTATGAGGCAAGCTCTCCGGAGGTAGGATCCGTCGGATCGGTAAGGCCTGTATATATGTATATCTCGATCTCGGAATCCGGATTCACTGCATATGTGGACACCGCTTTTATGGTCTCATCTGTCATTGCGCTGAATACATTTGCACAATATGACTTTCCGTTGATATCCTCTTCATCAAACGCAGACATGGACTGTACAGGTGTAAAGGTATCATAGTGATAGTTCTTCTTGAAATTATCCTTGTCATCAAGCTCATACACGGCGAAATCCGTAAGGCTCTTATCATAGTATGATATCCAGAAGAAACCAAGATCGCTGAAATTCAGTCCCCAGCTGTTACGGCACAGCCAGGCACCGTCTCCGGCAGGTGTATTCTTGAAATGGTCAGCAGGCATATTATCATCCCAGCCAACGATCGTTATTGCATGATTTGCAAGTCTCTGCGGCAATCTGGTATAGTATGTATCGTATGAGAAATCATAGTACCCTATCTCATCTACATAGAACGATGCGTCAACTGCATTTCCGTTGTAGATGAAGGACTTTATTTTCTGGTTCACAGCTTCCAGATCAGACTGATCCTTTTCAAGGTCAAAGAGATATGCATTCCTCAGATGATAATCAGCATCATCAGAAAGATTTCTTATCTCCTGTCTGGCAAAGATCTCAGGATCGCCATAGGGTATCTTCTCTTCTCTTACAGGTCCAAGCCACTGCGACCATAGATTAACTACATCAGAAGCCTTGCCGCCAAGGTCAAGGATCTCATAGTATTCAAGAGAACTGTCATATCCCTTCTGCTGGGGGCCGGCATATGTGAAAAAAGCTGTGTGCATTTCGGAAAGGTCTACTGACGGATCTATGTCCATGACGCTGGATTCTGCACTGGCAGCAGAGGAATGCGTCCAGCAGGTTCCGTATGGTCCCTGATCCTTTACACCGTTAAGTGAGCCGTCCGTCCTCATATCAAATGAAGCAGGAAACTCTTCGGCTGCTGAAGAAGTACTGCTGCCATATGTCGGCCTCATTATCAGTTCAGTGCTGCCCTCGCCGTTGCTGAATGCAAATTTCGGCAGCGACAGTGAATAACCGGATGTACCAAAATGGTTTCCGCTGTCAGCTTCCGTCAGGTACGATACGTTTGCTGAGGAAAAGCCTGCACCGGAACTCATCGGAGCAATAACGGATAAGGTCATAGCTCCTGCTGACAGCAAAGAAACTGCCTTGCTCATGTATTTATTCATCTTATTACCTCCTTTAAGGGTGTATCTGAGATCATATCCCCTGCCTGTATTATACCACACAAATGCTATAATGTAAACAAAAAAAGTCCGGAAACAGCCATATAAGCCATTTCCGGACTATGTTTATACTTATGCAGTCTCTATACTGTTTGCGTTGTGGAGATTCAGCTTCTCTACAGCCTGCTCTCTCATCTTGTACTTGAGTATCTTTCCTGCGGCATTCATCGGGAAGCCCTTAACAAAATCAACATATCTCGGACACTTGTGCTTTGCCATTCTTGCAAGGCAGAAGTCCTTGATCTCCTGCTCTGTAGCAGTCTCGCCGTCCTGGAGCACGATGCAGGCCATTATCTCCTCACCGTAATCTGCATCAGGAACGCCTATTACCTGTACATCCTTGACCTTGGGGTATGTATAGAGGAAGTCCTCTATCTCCTTGGGGTAGATATTCTCTCCTCCACGGATTATCATATCCTTGATACGTCCTGTGATCTTGAAGTATCCGTCCTCGGAACGTCTTCTTGCAAGGTCTCCGGTGTGGAGCCAGCCCTCGCTGTCGATAGCTGCTGCTGTTGCCTCAGGCATCTTGTAGTAGCCCTTCATTATATTGTATCCTCTTGCAACGAATTCTCCGTCAACATCGTCCGGGAGCACTTCATTTGTCTCAGGATCAACTATACGGCACTCAACTCCGAAGATAGGTCCGCCGACTGTATTAACTCTCTGCTCGATAGAGTCAGTGGTCTTGCTCATTGTAGTTGCAGGAGAAGCCTCTGTCTGACCGTATGTTATGCATATCTCAGACATATGCATCTTCTCTATAACTTCCTCCATGGTCTTTATAGGACAAGGTGAGCCGGCCATGATACCTGTTCTCATGTATGAGAAATCTGTCTTATCAAAGTCCTCGTGTCCCAGCATTGCTATGAACATTGTGGGAACGCCGTGGAAACAGGTTATCTTCTCCTTGTTAATGCAGGCAAGTCCCTTTCTCGGAGAGAATCTTGTTATAGGTGACATTGTAACGCCGTGTGTCATTGATGCTGTCATAGCAAGTACCATTCCAAAGCAATGGAACATGGGCACCTGTATCATCATGCGGTCTGCTGTGGAGAGATCCATACAGTCTCCGATAGCCTTACCGTTATTTACAACATTGTAGTGTGTGAGCATAACGCCCTTGGGGAAGCCTGTTGTTCCGGATGTGTACTGCATATTTGCAACATCGTGGATATCTATAGTCTTTCTTACAGCCTCTACCTGAGAATAAGGAACGCTCTTTGAGAGTGCAACAGCCTGCTCCCATGTATAGCAGCCCTTGTTCTCGGAATCGATAGTTATGACATTTTTCAGGTATGGAAGCTTTGCAGATTCAAGCTTTCCGGGCTCACAGGTCTCCAGCTCAGGACAGAGCTCCTTGATAATATCAACATAGTTGATGTTCTTGATACCGTCTATCATTACAAGGGTATTTGTATCAGACTGTCTCAGCAGATACTCTGCCTCGTGGATACGGTATTCCGTATTCATAGTTACAAGAACTGCACCGATCTTTGTTGTAGCCCAGAATGTGATATACCACTGCGGAACATTTGTAGCCCAGATAGCAACGTGATCGCCCTTCTTTACGCCCATTGCAAGGAGTGAGCGGGCGAATGTATCAACATCGTCCCTGAACTCAGGATATGTACGTGTATAGTCCAGCTCAGTATAGCGGAAAGCATACTGATTCGGGAACTGCTCACAGATACGGTCGAGTATATCAGGGAATGTATAGTTGAGTATCCTCTCCTTCGGCCACGGATACTGTCCGTCGCCTCTCATATTTGTCTGGAGAGAATGTTTGTGCTTCTTCTTATAAGGAGCCATATACTCAGCAAACTGAGGGATAACGATGCCGGCATCGCTAAGGTCTCTTGCCCAGCGCTTTACCCATTCAAGTGAGATATAGCCGTTGTAATTGATAGTTTCAAGAGCTGCGATCATATCCTTTACCGGAATGTCACCGCTGCCCATTATACGGTATTCTACCTCGCCGTTGGCATTTACGATACTATCCTTTACCTGTATGAACTTTATGTATTCACCAAGATTTGCAACAGTCTGCTCCGGTGACTCGCCGCCGAAGCGGTAGGGGTGGTGCATATCCCAGAGAGCAGCTACCTTGCGGCTTCCTACCTTCTCAAGGATCTTTGCAAGACGGGCAGTATCACTATAAGCACCGTTTGTCTCCACCAACAGGGTAACATTGTACTCCTCAGCCATAGGGACCAGCTTTTTCAGTGCCTCAACAACGGCTTCGTCATCCACCTCGTCCACAGGCTTAGGGCCTTTGTCTGCCAGAACTCTTATGTATGATGTGCCGAGTTTATTTGCAAGCTGAGCGTAAGCTGTGATCTCAGCCTCTGCCTCAGCGAATTTATCCTTGAATTTAAGACAAGCTCCCGAATCAAGGCAGGGGATCTCCAGGCCGAGCTGCTTTAGCTTTGCAATAGTTGCAGGTAGCTGTGAATCAGTAAATGGCTGAGCCTTTACTGAAAAGATCTCGTTGCCAAGACCTCTTAGCTCGATACCGTCAAATTTGAAATCCTTAGCCATTGAGTAGATGTCCGGCCATGACCAGTCAGGACAAGCCAGAGTTGAAAAGCTTATCTTCATTATTATCATTCCTTTTCAGAAAAAATTACAAAGATTATTATATCACATTTTTTTATAATTGCAATAGTAATTTTATAATTTAACTATACAAATATTCAATGGTAAATATACTTACTTTTTATTGACATTGCTCTATCTGAGCACATAGTACGTTACGCCTATCCATTCCCTCACCCAGTACGTCGGAATGAGCCAGTCAGATGTATCGGCAGAGATATTCCACGCCTCCATGCCCAGCTTGTCCGCAAGCATTTCCGCCCGGAGCTGGTGGTAGCCGTCAGTAACTATGGTTATACGTTCCGGAAGTCCCTCACGCTCTATGATATCCTTTGAATAGCGCAGATTCTGTTCTGTATCCTCAGACTTGTCCTCCATATAGATACGCTCCGGCGAAAGCCCCCTGCCAACGAGATAATCTCTCATACACTGAGCTTCACTTATGATCTCATCGCTGCCTTTTCCGCCGGAAACTATGACCTTTACGTCCGGCTCTTCCACAAGGAAGTCATAAGCTGCATCAAGTCTTTTCCTGAGCATACGGCTGGGAGCGCCGTTCTTTACCTTGCAGCCAAGAACAACGACTGTAGTATCACTGCTCTGAGGACGGTCGTTCATTGCCCTTACCATGAAAAAGCTTATAACTGCCGCAAGAACAACGCCGACAGCTGTCATAACAGCAGCCGAGCACAGCAGCACCTTTCCTGCCGGCTTTTCCCATAGACGTCCGGCAAAAGCTTTGACCTGAGGGTAGAATATGACTGCCGCCAGTACCGCTCCGGATACTATCATACCTGCAATGTTTCCGAGATTAACTATCCCCTTGAAGCATGGTGCTATAAACAGCATCAGCAGTATAAAAGAAATGAGAGCCGGCAGCACTCTCATTCCTATAAGTTTTATTAAATTTGTCATTTCACAATCCATCCGTTATTTCCCTGCTTTATTTTTTGAAGCAAGCTTGAGTATTTTATCCAGCTCTTCCTTTGAAGTAGTTTCGCTGCCAAGATGTGTGGGCACGCTGTTATAAAGTCCATGGAAGTCAGAACCGCCTGTCTGTATAAGATCATACTTCTCAGCGATAGCCCTGAGCTCACTGCGGTAGCTCTCATCGGCAGAGTGATGGCCGACTTCAACGCCGTCTATCTTCCCCTTCTTTGCCAGCTCCTCCAGCAGCTCGATATTATCGTACTGTGCAGGATGAGCCATTACTGCAACGCCCTTGGCTGTGTGGATAAGGTCGATAACGAAATTTACGTCAGGATATTCACGCTCAACGTAACAGCTTCCCACCTCGGGATTGAAAAGCTCCCTGTCCAGATCACCGTAAAATTCCAGAGCGTATCCGTAGTCTATCAGCGCACGCATGATATGCTGCTTGAATATGCTCTTTGAGGAGGTCGTGTGTTTGAGTATGCTTTCAAGGGTAATGGGGAACTTCTCCATGACCTTCTCGATCATTTCCTTCGAGCATTCCTTTCTTATCTCGCAGCATTTCAGGCACAGTCCTTCAAGCCTGTCAGGCTTTGCGGGAGCATAGCAAAGGATATGCACCTTGCTGTTCCTGTCCTTATCCCACGCAGAGAGTTCAACACCGTGGAGTATCTTAACTCCGGCACGCTCTGCAAGAACGTCAGCTCTTGAAAAAGAAGCCATGGTATCATGGTCGGTTATTGAAAGCCAGTCTATATCGGTGCGCTGTGCCTGAGCTATAATATCCTCGATTCCCAGCGAACCGTCTGAAAGTTTTGTGTGACAATGAAGATCGCAGATCATAATATACTCCTCTCCATTCTGTCGAAAGACGGAAATAAAAAGATGTATGTCAAAACAATATATGCAAAACCGACAACAATTATAACACAACTGCTGAAAGATTGCAAGGATTCTGCACAAATTTTCACCTGTTCGTCACATTAAAGAGTATATTTTGCCATTTCCAAGTATTATTCGCCGCAAAATGCAGAGTATAATTCACCTTTTCTGAATCCGGTCTCCTTCGCAACAGCCTTGCAGGCATCAGTAGGCTTCTCACCGTGATCTACAAGGGCTCTGACCTGTTCAAGAGCCTGTTCCAGTGTAATGCTTTCCATATCGTCCTGAGACTTTCCCTCCAGAACAAGTACGAACTCGCCCTTTGGTTCATGAGCAGTGAAGTGCTCCACAGCCTCACCTAAAGTAAAGCGGAGTGTTTCCTCGTGGACCTTTGAAAGCTCACGGCATACGGTGATCCTGCGGTCAGCACCGAAGAATCCCGCCATATCGTCAAGAGTGCTCCTGAGCTTATGGGGAGCTTCGTAGAATATCATCACCGCAGTCTCATTCCTGAGCAGCTCCAGCCGTTCATTCCTTTCCTTCTTCGGGACAGGCAGGAAGCCTTCAAAGGTAAAACGCCTTATATTCATACCGGACAGTGCCGCAGCCGAGACCACTGCGCTGGGGCCGGGTACTACCTTAACATCGACACCGTTCTCGGCACAAAGCCTTACAAGAACTTCTCCCGGATCGGATATACATGGCATTCCGGCATCAGTGACGATACCTCCGTTCTCACCTGACAGGAGCCTGTCGATTATTCGCTGTGCCTCAGCCGGAGAACTGTGCTCGTGAAAGCTGACAAGCTGCTTTTTCAGCTCGTACCTGTTCAGCAGCTTCATGGTCACTCGGGTATCCTCGGCGCATACAAAGTCCACTTCCTCCAGCATACGAAGCTGCCGGAGAGTCATGTCCTCCAGATTACCGATAGGTGTACCTATTATATATAGTATACCGCTCATGCCTGCTCCTTTCCGGTGTCATAGATCTTCTGAAGCTCCTCGGAGAAACCGTCACCGCTGCGGATATAGAGCTGCGGCTCGATCTTCATGAAGGACTTAGAGCCCTTTTTTCCCTCTATCAGGAAGAGCCACGGAGCGTCCTCCGGAGATTTTGATACCATTCTCAGTCTTTTGGGCTCAATATTGTGGGCTTTCATGGCTGCCATAACATCGCTAAGCCTCTCAGGACGGTTGCAGACACACAGCCTGCCGCCGAATTTCAGCAGCTTCTCTGCCGCCGCACATACATCGTCTATGTTGCACATTATCTCATGCCGGGCTATCTTCTGAGCGGTTATCACGCTCTGAAAGCCTGCATTCACAGCCTTATACGGCGGATTGCAGGTCACAAGGTCAAGTCTTCCAAGAGGAGCATCCGGCCATAGCTCCTTCAGATCCGCACATATGGGGACTATCCCCTCGGTCTCGCTTCTCTCCATGCCAAGACGTAGCTGCTCTATGGCGCCCTCCTGTATATCCACCGCATATGTCACCTTCGGCGGCATTTTCTTCTGCATTATCAGCGGGATTATGCCGCAGCCCGTTCCCAGGTCGCAGGCCATGTCCTTGCGGCGGTACTGAGAGAAATCCGCCAGCAGAAAAGCGTCCGTGCCAAATCGGTGATCGCTGCTGGCGCAGACATATATCTTATCTGTCAGTTTTTCGTATTTGTATTCCATACAGCAATCTGCACCTCGTTATAATTACTCCGGCCAAAACGGTAGTTATTCCGTCGTTCCTCGCCTTTTTTATACTATCGTTCCGCCGCCCACGACTATATCCCCGTCGTAGAGCACAGCTGCCTGGCCGCTGGTGACAGCCCTCTGTGGCTGATCGAATTCCAGCATTATCCGTCCGTCATCCAGCTGGACTGCCACAGCAGGCTGATCCTTCTGGCTGTATCTGGTCTTTGCAGTCACTCGCATTGGCTCTTTTATCTCCGGCACAGATATCAGATTCACATCATCCGCTGTCAGCGTCTTTGTATAAAGGTCAGTTTCATCGCCGAGAGTCACCGTATTGGTCACGATATCCTTCTTCACCACATATGCAGGCTTGCCAAGGGATATCCCCAGGTGCTTGCGCTGTCCCACGGTATAATTGATAATGCCCTTGTGTCTGCCCAGCACCTTTCCGCTTATGTCCACAAAGTCTCCCTCCGGAACATCTGCGCCAGTGAAGCGGCGTATGAATCCGGCATAATCTCCGTCGGGGACAAAGCATATATCCTGACTGTCCGGCTTAGACGAGTTCACCAGTCCTGCCTTTTCAGCAAGCTCCCTGACCTGAGTTTTTTCAAGTCCTCCAAGGGGAAAGAGAGTATGGCTGAGCTGTTCCTGAGTAAGGGAATACAGCACATAGGTCTGATCCTTGCTCCTGTCAGCAGGACGTTTCAGCAGATAACGTCCGCTGTTTTCATCATACTCGTTCACTGCATAATGCCCTGTGGCAATATGGTCATATCCCAGCTCCAACGCCCTGCGGAGCATTTTATCGAACTTCACATGACGATTGCACTCGATACACGGATTCGGCGTTCTGCCGCAGAGATAGCTGTCAGCAAACTGCTTCATTACGTGCTCACGGAAGTTGTCCTTGAAATTGAATACAAGGTGCTCGAAGCCCAGTTTATAGGCGACCTCTCTTGCATCCATTACGTCTGAGAGCGCACAGCAGGTCTTTCCCTCCTTCTGCGCCTCAGATATATCCTCATCAGAAAAGAGCTTTAGTGTAACGCCCATTACCTCCCAGCCCTGTTCACGCAGGAGCATTGCAGCAACAGAGCTGTCAACTCCTCCGCTCATTCCAACCATTACCTTTTTCATATTCTCACCTTCTGAAAGGGGCGAACAATCCTGTCCGCCCTCAACTGATTATATCATATACCTCGCCAAGCGACATGATGTAGTGATCTGCCGCTTTCTTTATCTCATCCATTTCCGGAGCGGATACCTCATCGTATACTCCCACTGTAACAAATCCTGCCGCAGCAGCCGTTTCTATACAGTGTAGTGAATCCTCGATAACGAGAGTCTCTCCCGGAAGGCAGCCCAGCCTTTCGGCTCCGCCGTAAAATATATCCGGGAAGTTCTTTCCCCTCGGATACTCCATATCAGTAAGCAGGAACCTGAATCTGTCAAGTATGCCGCAGCGCCTCAGAACGGCCTCCGCAAGCACCTTATATGTAGCAGTTGCCACACCGTAAGGTATATCCTTTACGTCGAGCCAGTCAAGGACTTCGCAAACATGGGGCTTGAGCTGTATCCTGTCCATATATTCCCTGCGGACAAGCTCCTCAATGCGCTTTATCACATATTCCTTGGTGCAGCTCAGTCCGAACTCGTCTATGAAATACTGTGAGGACTCATCAACAGTCATCTTTCTCATCCTATCGGATATATCCGCCGGGGGATCTGCAATACCGTTCTCACGAAGGAACTCTCTGTCTATCCTGCTCCATATGGTCATAGAGTCGATTAGAGTGCCATCCAGATCAAAAATAACGCCTTTAATCACAGGCATTCTCCTCGTTTTCCGACTCCGGCTCATCATCTGTACTGTCAGCTGTTCCCTGCTCGGCAGCTGCCTGTTCTTCATTAAATTCTTTAAGAGTGTGCATTGTAACGCTCTTTTCGGCCTCAGTTGTGACATGATGTCCCTCTGTGTCTGAATCTCCGCAGATGACTACGCACTGATCTCCCATAAGATCATACACTGTTTCAAACTGATCTATGGGGTAAGTTACATTTCCCTTAAGCGGATCGGCAGCATAGACTACGCCTTTGTCAAGATCATAGCCGTATAATGTAAGGCAGTGCTGATACCAGTTGAACATGAAGTCCTTTCCGTTTCCGGCAGTCCATACAAGTTCGGGATTTGTGACCTTAAGGTCTATGGTAGCCCATGTGATGACAGGTCTGCCCTGTGATACCTGCCAGAATATCTCTCTCAGGCTGCTGCCTGTGAGCTCCTCGCCATAACATGGTGAATCTATCGAAGCGAAATACTTATCAGCCGTCTGTACTATGATATTTGCATTGCAGCCAAATCCGTCAAGGCGGGGATCGCCGATATATGCCTCATCCATTACAACTATGCCCTGCATATCGATTGGCATGAACTCGTCAGCAAGAGTTATCTTATCCACATCAAAACCCAGATAGTTGAGAGTCTGAGTAAGCGAGGTGACCTCGCATCCGGTAGGGAGCTCAGGCTCCTGCAAAACAGTCTTGAAGCCGTCGATCACATACGACTGCGGTATATCGAAGTCATCTGGCACGCTCACATCAAGTGAAAACGGCTCTGTAGGCAATTCTTCAGCCGGTTCTGAGGACTGTTCCTGAGTCGTCACTGTCTGCATTACCGACTCCGGAGCAGCCGACTTGTTCACCTCACCTGTCTCCGTGTGAGCAAGAGCGCTTTCGGAAGCCCTCTGTACGTTTGAACTGCATGAAACTATCGAAGCAGCCGCTATCATGCTTACGACTGCTGCACCTATGAATTTTTTAAACATCAAGAGAATTACTCCATATCTATCATTATTTTTGCCCTGTAGTCCTTCTGAGCAGAGGTTATCGTCTCAAGAGCAAGTCCGTAGAGGTCGGAGGCTCTTATCTCCAGTTCCGCAAAACGCTCAGCAGTATCATTGAGCTGCGAAAGCTTTGCAATAGAGGACGCATAGGGTATTTTTGTCTTATCTTTTGCCTGGGCAAGTATCTCCCTGCCCCTTTCATTGAAGGCGAGTATCCTTCCGTAAGACGGGAGATTCTTCATATCCTCCTTTGTTATGCCTATAAGGAGGGATAGCATTATACGTCTTATCCTTGCCATAGTATAGCGCTTTGTCTTTACAGTGAACAGCAGCTCATCCAGTGAGCCTGCCATTCTTGCGCCGTATATGCGGTTTTCAAGTCCCTGCCCCACATCGCTTATCTGAGCTATCTCCTCAACTGTTGTGCTCCTGAGCTTATAGAGCATTATCCTTTCAAGCCTGCTGAGGGAAGCGATATTGCCGTTCCTCATAGCCTCTGCCACAGCATCACGCCATATGGAGGTGGTATACTCACCTATCTCCTCAGCGTTATTGTCGGCAAAAAGCTGCTCACGTATAAAAGAGGCACTGGCGAAGCTGTTCACAGCTTCTGTTCCGTCGTGAGGAGCGCAGACTCTCTTTACCGTAAACGGTTCCATTGATGAAGAGAATATCTTCAGGGCACGCATATACTCAATAGCAAGAAGATTGTTGGGCGAGGAGATTATATCAGCCATCTCAGGATCTGTACCCTTTATCACAGAGCTCAGTGCTCTCGGGTAAGTATAACCCTTCTCCATTATCTGGCGTATCTCATCATCATGCTCACGGGCGGTCAGCTCTACTGTTGCAAGGGCTTTTTTCAGCTTTTCAACATCTCCGCATTCGCTGCCAAAGGAGATCTCCTGCACAGGGCCGAGAGAATCCAGAAGGTAAACTGCTCCTCTGGCAAAATTTTCCGCCGATGAAAGACAGTACTGTACAGGCAGTTCGATAACGAGATCTGCTCCCGATCTGACTGCAAGCCTTGCTCTGTCTATCTTATCCATTATGGCAGTATCGCCTCTCTGGACGAAATTTCCGCTCATTACCGCTACGATATGCGTTGCGCCGTTGTTCCTCGTCTCACGTATGTGATAGAGATGTCCGTTGTGGAAGGGATTATACTCGCATATGATACCAGTGATTTTCATTTTACTACCTCTTTTCATAAATTTCAATGGATTTCGGAAAACTTTCACTTATTTCACATATTCTTCAGCATATCCGGATATGTTTTGCGTAATTCCGATATTTTCAGGGACTTATATGATAAATTTCCGAAAAGCACTTGCAATTTCCGGAAAATCGTACTATAATATTATGTGCAATTATTGTATCCGGCAAGGCTGCGGGATGACCGCCGGAAGGAACGGATACAAAAAATCACTGTGAAAGGAATTAAAACATGATAATTTTAGTTGTTAACGCAGGAAGCTCTTCACTTAAATATCAGCTCATCAACATGGACGATGAGAGCGTTATCGCAAAGGGCAACTGCGACCGTATCGGTATCGACGGCCACATCTCCCACAAGGCTTTCAACGGAAAGACTCTTGATGAGGATTGCAGCTTCCCCACACATACAGAAGCTTTTATGAAGCTTGTTGAGGCTCTTACTACAGGCGAGGCAAAGGTCATCGACAGCATGGATGAGATCTCCGCTGTAGGTCACCGTATAGTACAGGGCGCTGACGTTTTCGATAAGTCAGTTCTCGTTACAGATGAGATCATTGACAAGATCGATGAGCTCCGTGAGCTTGCACCAGTCCACAACCACGCTCATGCTCTTGCTCTCCGTGCCTGCAAGAAGGTTATCCCTGCAAACGTTCCTCAGGTAGTTGTATTCGATACAGCTTTCCATCAGACAATGTCTCCTAAGGCATTCATGTTCGGTCTTCCTTACGATGACTATGAGAAGCTTCACGTAAGAAAGTACGGCTTCCACGGCACATCACACAGATTCGTATCCAAGGCTCTCGCTGAGGCTATGGGCAAGGATGTTAAGGATCTCAAGATCGTTTCATGCCACCTCGGAAACGGCTCATCCATCACTGCTGTTGACGGCGGCAAATCTGTTGATACATCAATGGGATTCACTCCTCTTGACGGTGTTGTAATGGGTACAAGAACCGGTTCTGTTGATCCTTCTGCTGTTACATTCGTTGCTGACAAGCACCACTTCACTCCTTCTGAGATGAGCGAGTACATGAACAAGAAGTCAGGCTTCCTCGGAGTATCTGGCGTTGGTTCTGACAACCGTGACGTTCAGGCTGCTTCACTCGAAGGCAACAAGAGAGCTCAGCTCGTATCTGATATGCTCACATATGAGATACAGAAGTACATCGGTTCCTATGCTGCTGCTATGAACGGCCTTGACGCTATCCTCTTCACAGGCGGTATCGGTGAGAACTCATGGGAAGTAAGAGAGTCTGTATGTGAGAATATGGACTTCTTCGGTATCAAGATCGACAAGGCTCTCAACAAGTCTATCAGAGGAAAGCTCACAAAGATCTCTACACCTGATTCAAAGGTTGAAGTATGGATCGTTCCTACAAATGAGGAGCTCCTCATTGCAAGAGATACTCTCGAGCTTATCTCCAAGTAATTCAAGTATAGCACAATTTCACGCAAAAATCAATCCCTCCCGATGCGGAGGGATTTTTGCGGCATGATAACATTCATTACGAAAAGGAAAGTGGATAAATGAGTAAATTCAGAAAACAGCATATGTCTGTCGACTGGCACGATATAGTCAACACAGAGGACAGCACCCCGGCAATAAATGCCTCTCTGAAGGAAAAAGCTACTCTTGTGGGAAGAGTGGGACTGATGATGCTATCAGTAGGAACAGGTGCATGGCGGGTAAGGGCTTCCATGAACAAGATCGCAAGAGCCCTGAATATCACCTGCTGTGCGGATATCGGGCTACTCTCAATAGAGTATACCTGTATCGAAAACGGTGAGACATATACCAATGCGCTGTCGATCAATACTACCGGTATCAATACGGAAAAGCTCCGGTATTTAGAGGATTTCGCTGACGGCTTCGGAGAACGTGCCGGAAAGTATTCCGCTGAACAGTTCCACATGATACTGGATAAATTCCAGACTCTTCCTGCCAACTATAAGGCGATCAACCTTGCTCTTGCAGCAGCCCTCGCCTGCTGCGGCTTCACATTCCTGCTTGGCGGAGGTCCTGTGGAGATGATACTTGCCTTCTTCGGCGCAGGTGTCGGACAGTTCGTAAGGAAAAAGCTGCTTGAACGCCATATAACCCTTCTCGCAAATGTTGCTCTCGGAGTATTCTCTGCCTGCTGCACCTATGTATGCCTTGATAAGCTGGCAGAAAGCATCTTCGATATATCCTCCTCACATCAGGCCGGATACATTTGCTCGATGCTGTTCATCATCCCCGGATTCCCCCTCATTACCGGCGGCATCGATCTGGCAAAGCTTGACCTGCGGTCAGGGCTTGAGCGTATCACCTACGCCCTCCTTATAATAGGTACGGCAACCCTTACAGGCTGGCTCACCGCAATGGCCTTCAGATTCTCCCCCGCAGATTTCAACGAGTTGGAGCTGGAAACATGGCAGAAGATCCTTTTCAGACTCATTACCAGCTTCTGTGGAGTTTACGGCTTCTCATTCCTCTACAACAGCCCCCGCAGGCTCGCTTTCACTGCCGGCTGCGTTGGCATGATAGCAAATACGCTAAGACTTGAACTCATCGACTTCTCTGATATCCCCGTAAGTGCTGCTGCTTTCGTCGGAGCTCTCTCCGCAGGCCTCATGGCTTCGGCAATGAAGAAATGGATAGGCTGGCCGAGAATAACCATAACAGTTCCGTCCATCGTTATCATGGTACCGGGAATGTTCATGTACAAGGGCATTTACTATATGGGGCTCAACGACGTTTCCACCGGAGCGCTGTGGCTGTCAAAGGCTTTCCTTATCGTGACTGCCCTGCCTCTCGGACTTATCTTTGCACGTATCCTAACTGATAATAACTTCAGAAAGAGTTCCTGATATGTTCAGACATAAATTATAAGACACTATGGGAGACCTGTTGGTCTCCCGACTTTTTAAATTAAAAAAAGAAAATATGTTCGCACATCTTTATTTTTATATTTATATGTGGTATAATATAGTGTATGTCAATCCGTATCGATAAGGAGGGCTTATGGACAGATTTATACTGCATTCGGAATACGCTCCTGCCGGAGACCAGCCAAAGGCTATAGATGAACTTGTAAGCGGGATCGAATCCGGCAGAAAAGAACAGATTCTTCTCGGCGTTACCGGTTCAGGAAAGACCTTTACTATGGCAAACGTCATCGCCAAAGTCAACAGACCTACTCTTGTACTTGCCCACAATAAAATACTCGCAGCCCAGCTCTGCTCGGAATTCAGGGAGTTCTTCCCGGAAAATGCCGTAGAGTACTTCGTTTCATATTATGATTACTACCAGCCGGAAGCCTATGTGCCAAGCACAGACAGCTACATCGAAAAGGACTCATCTGTCAACGATGAGATAGATAAGCTGCGCCACTCCGCTACCACTGCACTTGCTGAACGCAGAGATGTTATAATCGTCGCATCTGTTTCCTGTATCTACTCGCTGGGAAGTCCGGAAGAATACCGCTCCATGTGTGTATCTATTCGTCAGGGTGCCGAAAAGCCCCGTGACCAGCTTATCAATGAACTGGTGCGTATACGTTATGAAAGGAACGATATCGCTTTTGAAAGAAACAAATTCCGTGTGCGTGGAGATGTTGTGGAGATATTCCCTGCCATGTCATCGGATACAGCAGTCAGAGTTGAGTATTTCGGTGACGAGATCGACCGTATATCCGAAATAAACGTTGTTACCGGCGAGGTAAAGTCAACTGTCACACACGCTGCTATTTTCCCGGCAACGCACTACGTTGTCAGCGATGATAAACTCGAAAACGCTCTCACAGAGCTTGACCGTGAGCTTGCTGAACGCATAGACTACTTCCAGAAAAACAACAAGCTCATTGAAGCTCAGCGCATCGAGCAGCGTACTCACTACGATATGGAAATGCTGCGTGAGGTAGGCTATTGTTCGGGAGTTGAAAACTACTCCCGTGTGCTAGAAGGACGTCCTGCCGGAAGCACTCCCATGACTCTCCTTGACCACTTCCCAAAGGATTTCCTGCTGATAGTCGATGAGAGCCACGTTACTCTGCCTCAGGTCAGGGCAATGTCCGCCGGGGACCGTGCGAGAAAAACCACGCTTGTGGAGTACGGCTTCCGCCTTCCCAGCGCTATGGACAACCGTCCGCTGAACTTCGATGAATTCAATGAACACATAGATCAGGCAATTTACGTCAGCGCAACTCCCGGACAGATAGAGCGTGAGAAAACTGACACTATCGTTGAACAGGTAATCCGTCCGACAGGACTTGTTGATCCGGAAATAATAGTCAAGCCGACTCAGGGACAGATCGATGATCTGCTCTCAGAAATAAATATACGCACTGCACGCAATGAACGTGTACTTGTAACTACTCTCACAAAGAAAATGGCTGAGGATCTCACATCCTACTACGAAAAGCTCGGCGTTAAAGTTCGTTATCTGCACCATGATATCGATACTATTGAGCGTATGGAGATAATAAAGGATCTGCGAAACGGTATTTTTGATGTTCTCGTGGGCATCAATCTTCTCCGTGAGGGACTTGATATACCGGAAGTAAGTCTTATTGCCATACTCGATGCTGACAAGGAGGGCTTCCTCCGCAGCGAGACTTCACTGATACAGACCATAGGACGTGCTGCAAGAAATGCTCAGGGACAGGTAATAATGTACGCCGATACCGTAACAGGTTCAATGGAGAGAGCTATCACGGAGACTGAACGCCGCCGAGGATTGCAGATAGCATATAATAAGGAACACAGCATCGTCCCCAAGACGATCATAAAGGGCGTCCGTGACGTACTTGAGATAACCTCGAAGAAGAAGATCGAAGCCAAAACAAAGCAGAAGAAGCTGTCTGCGGCTGAAAAACAGGCACTTATAGACAAGCTGACAATAGAGATGAAGAATGCAGCAAAGCTGCTTGAATTTGAGCACGCTGCATATCTCTGTGACAGGATAAAGGAATTAAAAGGAGAAAAATAAAACGCCGCAGGCAAACCGTAATTCTTCCTTCGGTCAAGCCGTGGAAGGAATCTGCGTAGCGTCCGTAAAATGTTGCTGCGCTCGTTTTACTGTTTCTCAGGAGGGACTCTGCCTCTCCCCGCACACCTACCAGCCAAGGGAATACCATCCCTTTGGGAACCATTTTTTAAGGAGTTATTATGACTGATAAAATAATCATAAAAGGCGCCCGTGCCAATAATCTCAAGAATATCGATCTTGAGATCCCCAGAGACAAACTCATTGTAATGACCGGTCTCTCCGGATCCGGTAAATCCTCTCTGGCATTCGACACTATCTACGCTGATGGTCAGCGCCGCTACGTAGAAAGCCTTTCATCCTATGCAAGAATGTTCCTCGGACAAATGGAAAAGCCGGATGTTGACAGCATCGAAGGGCTTTCCCCTGCCATTTCCATAGACCAGAAGACTACCTCCAAGAACCCACGCTCAACTGTAGGAACTGTCACCGAGATATACGACTATCTCCGTCTGCTCTACGCCCGTATAGGCGTTCCGCACTGCCCTGTCTGCGGCAGAGAGATCTCCCAGCAGAGCATAGATCAGATGGTTGATACAGTAATGGCTCTTCCAATAGGGACTAAAATCCAGCTCCTCGCTCCTATAGTACGTGGAAGGAAGGGACAGTATACGAAGGAGCTTGAAAGCGCAAGGAGATCCGGTTTTGTACGTGTACGCATTGACGGGATAATGTATGAGCTTTCCGAGGATATCAAGCTGGATAAGAACAAGAAACATAATATAGAGATAGTTGTTGACCGTATAATAATAAAAGAAGGCATCCAGTCACGTCTCACCGACAGCCTTGAAACTGTTTTCAGCCTCACAGAAGGACTTGCAATGGTGAATGTCATCGACGGCGAGGATATGCTTTTTTCCCAGAATTACGCCTGCCCGGAGCATAATATCAGCATAGGCGAGCTTGAACCGGTCATGTTTTCGTTCAATAATCCTATAG
>ERZ795051.1086-NODE-1086-length-37258-cov-10.753326_pt1 | contig 37258 bp, 21 predicted proteins | sample MGYA00375135_ERZ795051 | MGnify/ENA primary metagenome ERZ795051 (study PRJEB30180, sample SAMN05720222) | activated sludge metagenome | isolation source: Anaerobic digester | place: Japan | collected 2015-05-26 ... | reverse complement strand
TTGACGACCACGGTGACGGAGACGGCGGCGATTCAGACCGTCGAGTTTCTGGAGACGGGCACGCAAATCCGTTTTCGGCCGGTGATCAACGATGACAATACGGTGCGCCTGTCGGTGCATCCCAAGGATAGCAACGGCGGGCTGACCGGCGCGAATCTGCCGTTTGAGGAGACGACGGAAGCGCGGGCGGATTTGCTGGTCAACGATGGCGGAACGGTACTCATCGGCGGTTTGTTTCGTGAACGCACCGTGGGCGGCCGCAGCCAGATTCCGGTTTTGGGCGACATTCCGCTGGCAGGCGCGCTGTTCGGCAGCCGAAACAACCAGACTGTGCGTGAAGAAGTCATCATTCTCCTGACAGTGCACGTTCTGAAAGACACGCCGCAGGAGCACGAGGAGTTCCGCCGGCTGCTCGAGGACGTTGAACGCATACGCGTCGGCAGCCGCCAGGGTCTGATGTGTACGGGGCGCGAGCGGCTGGCACAGGCGTTTTACCACGAGGCGTTGCGGCAACTCGAGCAGGGGGATTGCGACCGTGCGTTGCTGAACGTGCGGATGGCGCTGCACAACGAACCCAAGCTGCTGCCGGCGATAAAACTCAAGGAGGAACTGTTGTGCCGGCGCATGTGGGACGAGGAGGGCGGCCGCATGCGCACGTTCATCTGGGATTTGATCCGGAGCGACGCGCCTCCAGATGAGCCGCTGCCGGACTTCGCCCGGCCGCAGCCTGAACTTGAGTTGCCTCAGCAGAGTGAGAACGAGTGCGATGACAGCCAGTCCGCGAATTCCGATTATGCTGACTGACCGCAGGAAGCTTCGCGGAATGCCTTGGGAGGGCGAGGCTCCTGTTGAGCCGCGACGCGCCCGAAGGTTCGCCCTCTGGGCGCCGGTGCTGGCGGCGCTCGTGTTGAGTCTGGCCGGCTGTCAGTCCCCCCAGCAACAGGCCAATCAGGAAGCAACCCAACGGTGGAACCAGGCTCGCGCGCAGCTCAAGGCCAAACTGGCGTACGACCAATTCGCGGCCGGCAATGTCAAAGCCGCAGCCGGTGAGCTGGCCGAGGCTCGGCGACTCGATCCCGCAAACATGAACTGGACGCCGCTCCAGGCCCGCATCTGGCTGGCGGAAGGGAACACGGCCGCGGCGGCCGACCTGTTGGATCGCACGCAGCTCGACGGTCCCGTACAAGCGGAAGTCGAATATCTGCGCGGCATCGTGTATCAGCAACAGCAACGCTGGGAGGACGCGGTAGCGGCTTTCGAAAGAGCGGCGGAACTGGACCAAAGCGAAGTGGGCTATGTAGTCGCGGCGGTCCAGGTATGGCTGCAACTTGGGCAGCCGCGGCAAGCGCTGCAGTGTTTGGAAGCTTGCGCCACGAACTTCGCCTGGACGAATGCTTATCAGGCGGCTTTGGCAGAGGCTCTGGAGCTCGCGGGCGATTGGAGCGGCGCGGCAGCGGCCTGGCGGCGCGTTTTGCAGGCTGCGGACGATGACGCCGGCATCAGCGAACGGCTGGCGGAGGCGCTATGCCGGGCTGGGCGCTATGGTGAGGCGATTCCCGTGTTGCAGCAATTGCTGAACGCAGAGCAAGCCCAGCAGTCAACCGGCGTACGCCTGCGCCTGGCGGAAGCGCTGCTGGCTGTCAACCAGCCCGAGGCAGCCCGGGTGCAAGCCCAGGCGGTGCTGCAGAGCGATCCGAACCAGGTCTCCGCGTTGCTGCTGCTGGCGCAGGCTTGGGCCGCGGCCGGGGACACCGGTGCGGCGCTGCGTACCGCGGAGCGGGCACTACAACTCCAGCCGCAGGACGCACGCGTTCAGGAATTGACGGCAGCCTTGGAGTGGAGCGCTGGGCAGGAAAGCAGAGCGCGGGAGAGGGCGCGTCGTCTGCGGGAGATCGACCCAGCCAACCCGGTTGCGCTTCACATTCTGTCGCTGGGTTCTTACTAGAATCGACGATTGCTTGGGGCGCGACGCTGCACGTTCCGTACCCCTGAACCTGATTTCGGTGTAGAATTCAGTTAGCTGGCTTTTGGGGAAGTGATGATGGAGTTGGCCTGCCCACGTTGTCGAATTGCCAACCCGGAGGTGGCGCGCTTCTGCCGTCGTTGCGGCCTGGCTCTGGTGCGCGGGCCGGACGGCTCGCTGCTCGGGCCGGGCCAGATACGCCACCCGCAACCGTTGGCTGCGCCGCCGGGTTTCCAATGCTTCGATGACACGCCTGATCTTTTTTTCAGCATGAAGTCGGCGTGGGGCGGTCAAGCCCTCAGCGACACTGAGCCGCGGATCATCGTCGCCTTCAACGCCGGCTACTCGCTTGTCGATGTTATAATATTAATTCGAGGTCACGGCCCGGCCGGCGAAGCCGCTTTCTGCATTCCGCACGCGGTGGAGCGCTGGGGCCGAGGTCAGACCGTGACGCTGGAAGTCCCGTCCTGGGAATTACCCGACGAGCCGCACGAGTTAACGCTGGCGCTCGAATCGGCTGAGTTTGATGCGGAAAACTAGACCGCAGTCTTTGCAACGGAGAAAAGCATGCCCGCCATGGTCTTTGGAGTAATTGTTGTTGTAGTGGTGCTGGTGCTGCTGAGCGGCTTCTTCACCGTCCAACAGCAGACACACGCGGTGGTGCAGCGCTTTGGGCGTTTCCTGCGCATCTGCGGCCCGGGGTTGCATTTCCGCTGGCCGCTCGTTGATACGGTGGCCGGGCGGATCACGCATCGCGTGCGCGAGCTCGAGATTAAAGTCGAAACGAAAACCAAGGATGACGTCTTCGTGGAGCTGCTGATCGCGGTGCAGTTCTTCGTCCGAGAGACGGAGGAAGCCGTCAAATCCGCCCAGTACAAGCTCATGAACCCGCAACAGCAGATTTCGTCCTACGTGTTCGACACGGTCCGCGCCCTGGTTCCCGAAATGCCGGTCGACAACGTCTTCTCCGAGAAAGAGAAGATCGCGTCGGCGGTCAAGGAGCGGCTCGAGCAGATTATGGACGACTTCGGCTACACGATTCTTCAGGCCCTGGTGAACGACATTCAGCCCGACCCCGAAGTCAAGGCGGCCATGAACAAGGTCAACGCCAGCGCCCGCCTGAAGGAGGCTGCCAAGAACGAAGCCGAGGCCAGGAAGATTCGCGTTATTGCCGAGGCGGAGGCCGAGGCCCGGGCCAAGGAACTCCAGGGTGTGGGTATCGCGCGCCAGCGGCTGGCGATCGCCAAGGGTCTGAAGGAGTCGGTCGAATCGTGCTCCGAAGCCGGCATTTCGCCCGAAGAGGCGACGAAGATGGTGCTGCTCACGCAGCACTACGACTCGGTCACCGCGGTCGGCTCGCGCAGCGGCGCAACCATCATGATGGTGCCCTATAGCCCGGCCGGGATGAGCGCTTTCTCCGACCAGATCATGCAGGCGCTGCTGGGCGCTAAGCAGGCCCAGGAGACTCACACCGGCAGCGTCGCCCCGGACGGGAGCCGCTCGACGTAGAGAGTGATAGAGCGATAAAGTGATAGGGTGATAAAGGATCCGCGCGTCGGCCTTTATCACCCTATCACTTTATCACCTTATCACCTTATCACGTCATCGCGGGTCACGTCGTCGCGGGTGCACGGCCAGCGGCACTGCTTGAAGCTGCGGCTTCAAGCAGTGGCACACGCGGGGGCCAGGCGCCGTTCGACCCTAGGGCTGTGCGCCAGTCAGCAGATTGACGAACGGATCAATGTCGAACACGTTGATCGCCCCATCGCCGTTTGTGTCGGCGTTCATGACGTTGCAGTCGGGGTACGTCGCAACGTATTCGGCCTGGTCGGTTAGGGCCAGCACGAACGGGTCAATGTCAAACACGTTGACGGCCTGGTCGCAGTTGACATCGCCGAGCTTCCAGGGCGCGTCGCAGGCAAGATCGTAGATCCAGACGGCGTCGATGCCGGCCTCGGTCTGCGAGTTATTCGGAGTATCGTTGGCCGTGAACCGCACCTGAACGGTCGCCGTCAGCGGGATGAAGTCGGCCACGCGAATCTCGTGCATCGCCCAGTCATCATGGCTGGCATATTGCGCGGCCAGGACCCAGGTGGCGCCGCCGTCGCTGGACAGGTGCACGTCCAGGAAGTCCTGCGTCGGCGGATAGACCGTCGCGTCATCACAGAAGAAGAACTCGGCGAAGCGAACGATCGGGCTGTGCATGGCGCTCATATCGAAGGCCGGCGAGGTCAAGTGCGTCGGACCGCCGTCGACGTCGTAGGTGCGACGGCTGTCGGTCACATAGCACCGGCCGGAGCCGTCGTAATCCCTGTCCGGGCCGTAATCATCGCCGGGCGGGACGGCGCGCGTCCACATGCCGGACGTCATGCCCGGCGCGGAGTCCACGGTCCAACTCAGGTCGCTTTCGAAGTCGTCGCTGAGCAAGGTCGTAACGGTCGCGACGGTTGCGGTGTAGACATGCGCCGGGGCGTCACTGGGCAAGTACACAACTGTGCCCTGGTCGCCGGTGGCGCTGAAATAGAACTCCGGAGCATCGCCACAGCCGGCCCCCGGCAACAGGCCCTCGTACACGTTGTCGCCCAGGGACGCCAGAGGAGCGGTCAGCCAGGCGCCGCCATCGAAACGGTAGTAGAGCAACCCCGAGCCCGGTACGTAAGTCTCGCCACGATTCTCGATGCGCACGGTAATCGGCGTGGGCGTCTGCGGGGCGATGAATTCCGGGGCCGCAGCCGCCAGGCCTATGTACAGGCCGGCGGCGGCGGGCATGTGCATGGTAATGCAGTGCATGGCGCCTGCGGCCTGAATAATGCTGGAGCTGTCGAGCTGGTAGATAGTCTTGCCGGGGAAGGCCTCCTGGAACACCGCCAAAGCAACGTTATCCTGGGGCACGTTGAAACGCGACATGAAGACCAGGTCGTTGAATATGACGGCATTCGTATAGGTGTAGTGCGTGCCGCCCGAGTTCCAGCCGGGAGTGCGATAGACCGTGTAGCCGCGGGCCGTCAGGTCGGCCACGGCGCCCTCGGTAATCGTGTACGGCGAGCCGTCAGACGGTTCGTATTGGCCGATGATTACTTTCCAGTCGTCGACCGGCAGCATCCACATATCAATGTGCGCCGTGCCGTCGAAGCTGAACGGGAAGCCCTGGTAAAGCGTCAGGTTGAGATTCTGGTAGTCATGGTAGCGCTGGATCACGTCCTCGGCGGTCAAGCTCGGGTTTTCAGACAAAACGAGGGTAGTCATGAAGGCGTCGCCGTTGGCGAACAGGTGGAAGTTGCCGCCGCCGTGAACCAGGCCGATGTCGTACTGCGGCGCGTCCCAGTAATCGGCCAGGAAGTCGTTGAAGCCGTCATCCAGAGGACGCGGGCGATTGTAGACGTGGTCAATGATCGTCTGCGCGCCGTCCTCCAGAATGTAACGCGGCCCGTAATCGCGAATCCATACGGCGTTCGTTTGGTAAATGATGAAGTTTACCCGGCTCAGGTCAGCCCCCGCGGCAGCCAGCGTGGCGGCCGCCGAGGACTGTGCTGAGGCGTTGTCCACCACCAGGTGCACGATACCCTCGGGGTCTTGCGTAGTGATGGGGACAATCATCTGGGTTATCAGGGAGGTGTACTGTTTCCAGTTCATGAAGATGCCCTCGTTACGGACATACTCCGGCGGACAGTACACTGTGCCGCTTGGTGGCGTGCGGCTGCCACGCTCGGCCGTGGGCAGCGGCAACAGCGCTTCCTGAGGCGTCATGTTCCGCGGCAGACCCTGCGGCTCACTGGCCTGAAGCTGATCCAGGAGCTCTTGCGGAACCAGCGGGCCTGTTTGAGCCAGCGCCAAGTTCGCAATAATCAAGACGAGACAGCCACCTAACCAGCGATGCATTCTCCTCACTCCTTTCGCGCTCCAGCGGCGCGCTCGCCATATGGCGGGTTGGGGCCGGAAGTGAGCTCCCTATCCACTCCAGATCGCGAGAGCGTGTGCTCCGGCCGATCAGCCGTAACATGCATTGTATGAAATTTCGCTCGCGGGCCTAATACGTTTTTCGGTTTTGTTTGAAGCGGCGTGGCGGGCGGTTCAGCCGTTAACGTCCGATATCGCGTCGCCGGCCGCCGCCGCGTGTCAGTCACTGCGCGAGGCCTTATAATGCCACCGCGTAAGCCGGCGCCCGACTCTGGCGAGGTCGTCTGGGAATGACGGATGAATATGGAGACGCTCGCGGCCAGCGGCGGCAAAGCGGCTACGCGTAGCCCTGCGAAGCCCGCCAACCTTGCAGGCGCGACTAATCCACGGGGCGGTTGCGGCGCGCTGCGCCTGGGGTTGCTGATCGCGGCCGTTGGCATTGCGACCGCGGCGGCGCACTGGCCCGCGCTGTCGGCTCAGGCGCGCACCTTCGACGACCGCATGTACTTGATCAACAACCCGCTCGTGCAGAACCCGAGCTGGGCGTCTGTCGGGCGCTTCTTCCGCGAAATTCTGCGGCCGTCGACCGTGCAGGGTTACTACCAGCCGCTGGCGATGACGTCGCTGATGTTGGACTACGCGCGCGGCGGCAGCTCGCACGATCTGCGGGCGTTTCATGAGACCAGCCTGGCGCTGCACGTGCTGAACACCGGGCTGATCCTGGTGCTGCTTCACCTGCTGTTTCGGCAGCCGGTCGTGGCGGCGGCCATAGCCCTGCTGTTTGGGCTGCACCCGCTCACGGTCGAGCCGATTCCCTGGGTCAGCGAGCGTAAGACGCTGTTGGCTACGTGCTTTGTTCTGTGCTGCCTGATTCTGTACGTTCAGTGGGCTCGGCGGCGGCGCCGGCTGTATTTCCTCGGAGCGGGGATAGCGTTCGTTCTGGCGCTGCTGTCCAAGCCGACCAGCACGCCGCTGCCGATCCTCCTGCTGCTGCTGGATTATTGGCCGCTTCGTCGAATGGGCAAACGCGCCCTGCTGGAAAAAATCCCGCTTCTGGCGATCGCGGGCGCGGCGGCGGTCATAACTGTAGTCTCGCAGGGACAGACGGCCTATCTGGAACTGCCGCACCTGCAGTCCGGCGCGCGGATTCCGCTGACGATCTGCCACAATGTGGTGTTCTATTTGTCCAAGATGGTCTGGCCGGGATCGCTGACGCCGCACTATCCGATACCCAATCCGTTTGACCTTTCTCATCCGGCGCTGCTGGCCGGCGTGGTGGGCACAGTCGTGCTGGTCGCGTTGTTGCTGGTGTCGTGGCGCTGGACGCGGGCGTTGCTCACCGGCTGGCTGTGGTTCTTTGTGGCGATTTTCCCAACACTGGGCGTGATCGGGTTTACAAACGTAATTACGTCCGACAAGTACGCCTACCTGCCGGCAGTGGGAATATTGCTGATTCTGGCGTTCGCACTGACGCGCGTCTGGGGCGATCCGGCGCTAGCGGCGCGCCTGCGGTGGCGCCGTCTGCTCGTGCTGGCGTGTGTGGCGATTATCGCGCTGCTCGAGGCTCGCGCCACGCGCCGCCAGCTCGCCTACTGGGAGAATACGGAGAAGCTATACCGGTACATGCTGACGCTCGCGCCGCAGGATGTTTTTCTGCACTCCGAACTGGGAAGCGAACTCAGCGATCAGGGGCGGTATGAGGAGGCCGTGGCCCATTTTGAAACTGCGCTGCGCCTGTACCCGAATTCGTATGTGGATCACAACAACCTGGCGACGGTGCTGATGGCCATGGGACGGTTCGGCGAGGCCGTGGCGCACTTCGAAGCGGCCTTGCGGATCAAGCCCGACATAACCGCCTCAACCTGCAATAACCTTGGCTGGGCATACTGGGGGCAGGGACGGGCTGAGGCGGCGCTGCCATATTTCGAGCGCGCGGTGCAGCTTGATCCTGAGCTGCCGGAAGCCCACGCCAGCCTCGGATTTGTCAGGGCGCAGCAAGGCCAGTGGGAACGGGCGGTGGAGCATTACGAGGCCGCCTTGCGCCTGCGGCCGGATTTGGCCGATGCGCACTTGGGACTGGGCGGGGCGCTGGCCAAGCTGGGACGGCTGGATCAGGCGGAGGCTCATTTTCGGCACGCGTTGCGGCTGCAACCGCAATCGGTGGCGGCATACAACAATCTGGCGTCGCTGTTCCTGCTACAAGGCAAGGTTGAGGATGCCGTCCAAGCGTATCAGGCGGCCCTGCGGATCGCGCCCGAGGACACGCGTGCCCGGGCGGGGCTGGAAAAGGCTCTATCTGCCCGCCCCTAAGAAGTGGTCTGGCGCCTGGGCGGGCACTGCGGACTGTTTGCGCAGCCGCTCCGGTGCAGACAGGCTGCTTTGAACTTCGTGCAGAACAGCCGCGATGACATCGATGTCGGCCGGGCCAAGCTGCTGGTGAACCGGCAGAGCCAGCACATGGTCTTTCAGAAAGGCCGCTTCGGGGAACTCGTCCCAGGCGAAGGCCGGGTGGTAGCCAGCCCACCACGGGATTGCGTCCACGCCGTGGCGCCGCAGTGCGCGGCACAGTTCGTCTCGCTGCAGTGCGAGCAACGGCAGAACCAGCGGACATGTCCCATCCGGCAAGTCGTCGAATAGGGGCCGGACATCTCCTGTCCGCGATATCTGACTCAAGAGCCGGTAGTAATTCGAGCGGCGACGTTCGACAATTTGGGCCGGTTGGCAGGACGCGGCCAGACGAGCAGAAACTGCCGACATTCGGCGGCGGCGAAGGGCCGGATCAAAGTAATACGAGGCGGGCATGTCGGAAAAATCATCGGGGCGGGCGGTTCGGTGGTCTTGGCGGCTTTTGCGGAGAAGACGATAACAGGCCCGGAACACAGTCGAGCGCTGGACCAAGTGGTTTTTTAAGAGCGGCAAAGCTTCCCGCCACACGGTCGCAACATCTGCCCGTCGCAGTTCTCCCACATTTGGCGGCGAGATGTGCGCGCCGCTACGAAAAACAAGAATTCCGCCATCTGGAATAGGGAGAGTCTTCGGTAGGCTGAAAATGGCCGCGTCGCCCAGCCCGCCGACCGGTTCCCAATGCGGACGTCCCGCTTCTGGCGGGTTTGTGTGCGAAGAGAACAACGCGTGTGCACAGTCTTCCAGGAGCCGCAGACCGTTCGCTCTGCACCAGGTCCCCAGGTCATTCAGCCCTAATGGCCGGCCAAAAGTGTGCGTAACGAGTATCAGCCGTGTGCGGCCGGTCACTCGCCGGCGGCAGTCGTCCCAGTCCGGCTGGGCATGCTGGTCCACGCGGTAAAACTTCACGTGCAAGCTGGCCGCCAGCAGGGCGTCGATTTCACAGCCGCAGTTGTAGGCAGGCGCCAAGGCTTCGTCGCCCGGCCCGAGATTCCAGGCATTGCAGGCCAGCGCGATGGCCACCCGGGCGGAGTGGGTAAGAATGAGGCGGCCGGGCGGCAGCGGCCAGTCTGCCAAACTCGGATCATCCGCCGCCGAAAATGCGCGCGCGAATTGACTGAGGCTTATGCTTGGCCCTGTACAGGTTGGCGGGAGCGCTTTCACGCTGTAACGACTCCGATTACCGGCTTTCGCGACGCTGCCGATGGGCTTTGGCGACCTCGCCGGTCAGCTTTAGCGACTCCGCCCGTCGGCGAAGGCGGCGGAGCGGGCATCTCTCTCCGCGTTAATCGTAGGCGCCGGCATGTGCAGCCGCCGCCTTGCCGTTACATCGCTCGTGTTGCGCCTGCCACCGCTTCAAGTTGTGTCGCGTTGAAGACGGGTCGCGCGTTCTGCTTGAAGGTCAAGCTCAAGCAGTGCGGGGCCCGTGATGAAAAGCTATCAACGTTCGGCTTCCAGCTATCAACCGTGCATCGCCTGTAGCGGCCGCGCGGCAGGCGATTCCAATGGTAAACGCAGGTTAGCGAAGAGCCGCATTGTGCCGACTGATAGCAGAGTAGGCCTTCTAATGATGCCGCATTGTCCTCTTGACGGCGATGTACGGACGTGTTAAGGCTACCACCGAATGGGCTGCACGGAGGCAGCGTGGGCGGGAAGATGGTCAAGTGACGTCGGCCACGTACGGCAATACAGATATTCGGGTGGTTGATTTGACGGTCCCAAAAGGCTGGGATCGCCTGCTAGATCGCTGTCCCTATATGACGCGCTGGGGACTGAAAACACTCTGTTCAGGTCTGCAGGCGGCAGCGCGGACCGCCGTTATCGAGCCGCACTACATTTGCCGGGATTTTCGAAACCTGTTTAGCCATTTTTACTCGAAGAAATTTCTTCCGCGGGATGCCCATTGCTCTCGAGTCCATTTCTTTTCGGCAAGCGGTCTGGACGAACTCCAGGTGACGGCAAACTCTGACGCGTGGCAATCAGACTACCTTGGGTTCAGCGTAATTCAGCCCGTGGTGGATCGATGTCTCGGGCGCAGCGTTTACGACCCGCTTCGATTGGGTCGAGACCCGCGTGAGTTTTTCTGCTTGCAGGCGACAACGCCAGTTCACATCAATGGAGCGCAGTACGTCGTTCGTGGTTATCCGTACATTTCGCAGACAGGCGAAGCCTTGGTCTGTGCGCACGCGGCCCTGTGGGGCGTGTGTCGCTTTCTTTCTCAGCGTTTTCGAATGTACCGCGAGGTCTTGCCTAACGATCTCATTCAAATGACAGCTACGAACGCCGGTCGGCAGGTGCCGTATCGCGGGATGTCGTACTCAGATTATTCTGAGATTCTAAGCGAGTTTGGCTGCTACCCGGCCGTTCTTAGGGCAGGAGGCTGGCCCCCAGAGGGAACGCCTGATGATGCTTTGAGTTGGACGCGCGTTCGGGCGACGTATCACGACATTTATAGCTATGTGGAATCCGGTTTTCCTGTGCTGACCAGCTTTCGGGATCACGTTGCTACGACAATCGGACACGTGATAGGGAGCGCTATCGGCAAGGATCACAAGCCGGAAGAACTTGTTGCCGCACGGCCCGTTTACAACAGTTTTTCGCTGATCCGGCAATTAGTGGTCGTAGATGACAATGTTTTCCCGTACGCCCTGCTTGGGTACAAGGGCGATCCGGATAACTACGCCCATGGAAGCTCGTCGAACCCTCGCCGCAGCATTGATGCTATCTACGCAGCCGTCGTTCCACTGCCGGAGAAAGTTTTTCTTCGCCCCAGCGACGCGCGTGACCTTGCGTATCGCTTTCTGAATTATCCCGAGGTCACGCCCTTTATCGAGGAGGTACTAAAGGACCTCGGTTGCGAAAGCGATCCCCTGATTGCAAGGCTTTTCGTGGCTTCCGGGAATTCCTTCAAAGTTCGAAAGCTCCGGTACGCGCTGGACAAGGTTCTAGGACCAGATCCGTTGCTGCAGGTGCCAATAAGGCGAAACTTGCCGCATTTCCTATGGGTGATGGAGCTCTCGCCGATTTCGTTGTATAATCATCGGCACGCGATAGCTGAGGTTGTGCTCGACGCTACGGCGAGTAGGCGAGAGTGCGAGCGCGTGTACATGCGCGTCGGGAAAAGGTTTTGGCTGGGAAAGAAGGGAGCGGCCGTTAGCGGAGCGTCGTCGAATTTTCCGCTCTATACCCACAATTTGGGAGAGAGGGATGTCTCAACCGTATGACTTGATCGAGCTTTTTGATGTAGAGGCAGCCCTGGGCGGTGGGTGGGACACGAGGATGGAGGAGGAGGTGCGTGCCGAGGTGCTGTCGGAGCTTAGAGACGTGGCCGCAGACGCCAGCCTGCTGCGGGAGCAAGAGGACTGGAACGCGCTAAAGGACCGAATGGTTGGAGCGGAGGGGGGCTAGAGCAGGGCGCGGCAATTACTGGTTCCGGGGATTGATCGACTACGAGACGCACCGTAACTCAGATCAACCCCGTGAGAGGCAGGGCCGGACTTTGCAGGGGGTACTTTCCTGACGTCTGTCGCAGTCGGAAGAGGTAAGCGCTAAGCTTAGCGGTGCTTCACATCCACATCAACCTTCAGATTGCTGACAGGTTCCAGGTTCATCGCGAAGAAAAGGCGCGTGGGCGGCGAGCCGGTTAGCACACGACACTGCGTGTACTGGCCTGCGGCGGCAGGTATCGCTTCGACTACGTACCTACCCGTAAGCCGGATATTGCCGCTCGGCGTCTGGTAGGCCAACAACCGAATTGTTACGGGCGAGTCGCCCACATAGTCGTCGTTTACCACGATCCGGGCGCCGGGTGGGTCCGTAATCACCTCGACCACGTGCTCATACGCCGCGATGTCCACGATCGCGGTGCGGCCGGAAGAACAACCGGCGCTCATCACTATGGCCGCACAAGTCGTAACTAGCAGGCAACACTTCACCTCGCACCTTTGGGTTTCCCACACTAACCACAACTTGCACCTGCACAATAGCAGCTTGAGCGAGCCGATACAAGTCAAAGTGATGAGTGATAGGGTGATAAAGGGTGCCCGCGGGTCGGCGCTTATCGCTCTATCACTTTATCACGTTATCACGTCATCGCGGGACATAGGCCGCGGCACTGCTTGAAGCTGCGCTTTCAAGCAGTGGCACCGGCAACGCGGCTTTCGTCGACCGCGATTCGATGTCAGTGGCCCCATGCCAGGCGGCGGCGGCGCGGGGCTAGGATGGGGAGCAGTGTCAGTAAGGCCGCGATCAGGGCGGCGGGGAACGCGATGCGGGTGGCGGTCAACGTGGCGCGGGCGAAGCCGCCTAGTTCGGCGCCCTGCAAGTAGTGCATGTGCAGTAGCAGGATGAACTCGCCGGACAGCGCTGCCAGCAGCGCGATCACCAGCCGGCCCAGCCACATGTGCCGATTGATGATCTCACGCAGCTTGGTGGCCGCCAGGGCGGTGAAACCAAAAGCGAAAGCGTTGAGCCCGACCGGACCGCCGCTCAGCAGGTCGACTACGAAACCGATCAGCAAAGCCGCCAGCCGCGTGTCGTGAGCCGGGGCAATCAGCCCGCATACCAATACGATTGTGAGCGGCACGTCGATTTCGACGAACGGCACGTCCAGCAGCCGCCCCAGCGTGGCTTGGAGCAGCACCGCGACCAGCAGCACAGCCAGCAGTTTGGGCCAGTTCACAGGCTTGGCTCCGGATCGGGCTTCGCTTCAGATGGCGCCGGCGGCTGCGTCTCGGGGCGCGGCTCGGGAGACTGCGGCGTCCGGCGCGGAAGTTCGGTAGGTCCGGGCGGGCTGGTGGCGAAGCGCGACATCGGCACTTTGAAGCGTCGCGCGGCACCGGTAATCATCTTGCCGTCCAGGCGCTCGTAGCCAAACATGATTTCGATGGTTTTGCCCGAGACGTCCACACCCGGCGGCCAGGTGAAGAAGAAGCCGTAGGCGTAACCCATTTGGGACTGGCGGCGGACGCGGTAGCCCATGGCTTCCTGTTCGCTCAACTCCCAGACATTGACCAGTTTTCGTTCGAGCGTTCCGTCAGGACGGCGATCGAATTCATATACCCAGCACAGCACTGTGCCAGGTACGAACGCGCCCTTTTCGGTGGCGCCGGAATGGAAGTAGACGCTCGAGGTGATTCCGATCACGCGGCCTTCGGTATTCCGCAGCCAGGGATCCTGCGCGAAGAACTGGTAGACGGCCGTTATGTCGTCGCGGGTAGGTACGAGGGTGACGTCCACGTCGGGAGCGGCCTTAGTGCTTGAGGCGCTCCCCCGGGATGGCTTGGCGGGCGGCGGTTGCGGGCCAAACAAGTCAGCAAATAGGGGCTTGGCGCCTGGTTGAGGCGTCTCGCAGGCGCTGGCGCCCAGCAGAAGCAGGAAAGACGCTACCGACGAGAAGAAGAGGCGTTGCTTCGGGGTCATCTAACTCCGTCGTTTCATCAACATACTGGTCGGCACGTTATAGGTATCGAGGTCGTTCGGCGGCGCGGATTCCGGGCGGACCGGGCCGTATTCCTCGGGCGAGGGGCCGTTCAGCACCGGCGTCTGGGCGGCATCATTGGGGAATGGGCCGAGCAGGCCGCCTTCGCCGCACGGCGCCAGATCTTCCGGGCGCACGCGCAGGCCGCGCATCAGCGGATTGCACTTTATGTCTTCGGGCAGCATGCAGTTCTGATCGCGGGCCTCGACAGACATTTCGTGGAAATCCTCGCGGGTGCGGATGACGCGCGGCGTGAGGATCACGAGCAGTTCGGCGCGGCGGGTGTCGTCGCTCTGGAAGCGGAAGAGCGGCCCCAGCACGGGAATGTCGCCCAGCAGCGGCACCTTCTGCTCGCTCTTGAGATCGCGCGACTGAATCAACCCGCCCAGCACAACCGTTTCGTTATCCTGCACGGTCACCACCGTCTCGGCGATGCGCTGATTGAAAATCGGCGCGGTTACGCCCGGACCGACGGAAATCGTCGAGTCGCTCAAGTCCGAAACTTCCTGGCGGATCTCCATGCGCACGAAGCCGTCCGGATTGATCTGCGGCGTGACTTCGAGCTTGATGCCCACGTCCTGCCGCGAGACCGAGGTCTGCAGCGATCCGCCAATCGTGGTGGCCGAGCCGGTCACGTAGGGAATGCTGTCCGTGATCTCGATCTTGGCTTCCTGGTTATCCATGGCCACGATGTGCGGCCGGCTGAGCACGTTGAGGCTGTTCTCGCTCTGCAACGCGTGCAGGAGGAAGTTGAAGTCGCGGCCGGTGATAGTGAAGGTGAAGCCGCCCAGGCCGGCGCCGGCCGCCCCGACGTCGGTGCCGCCGACGAAGTCGAAGGTAGTGGTATCCGCCGGACCGGCTTTGGCGTATTGCAGATCCTGGAAGGCCCACTCGACGCCCAGCTCAAGCGAGTTGCTGCAGGCGACTTCGACGATGAGAACTTCGATGCTCACCTGGGCCGGCTGCTGGTCGAGCTGCCGGACGATGTCCAGCACTTCCTCTTCCTTGCGCGGGCTGTAGGCGAGGATGATGCGGTTCGATTGCTCGTAGGGGATGGCCCCGATTTCGGCCTCTTGCTTGACCGCGAGCGAGATGTCGTCACCCAACTCCTGAAGCCGGTCCCGCTCGCTGTCGCTGTAGCTCTTAATGGCGTCGGCCAAATCCTTGGCCACCATGTTGCGCGGGGCGTAGACGCGGGTCTTGCGCTCCACCACCGGGCGGCTGTCGAGGTCCAGAACAAGCTGTTCCACGAGGTCCAGATAGCCGCGCGTACCCGCGGCGATTACGGAATTCGTGCGCATGTCAGTGGTGAAGCTGATTTGTTCCTGGCCGCCCACGCTTTCGCCCAGCGAGAGGGCCAGCGTTTCCTGACTTTGACTGCCGCTTCGGCTGCCGCCGCTACTGCCGCCGGTCTTTTGCTGGAAGAGGTCAGTAAGCGTATTGACCATTTGCTCAGCATCGGCGTTGCGCAGCGGGAAGACGCGCACCTTGGCCTGGTTGGGCGGAACGTCGATGGCTTGCACCAAGGCTTCCATCAAGGCCATGCCCTCGGCCGGCGCGGTGATCACGAGTGAGTTCGTGCGCAGATCCGAAACCACGCTGACGTCGCCGCGCAGGGCTTTGAGCGTCTGGATTCCCAGATCCGGGTTTTCGCGCTGGAAGAGCAGCATTACCTGTTTGGCGATCTGCTCCTGGCTGGCGCCGCCGCTGGTGCCGCCACGCCCGCCACCGCTGCCGCCGACGCTGCCGCCGCGCAGCGAGAGAATGCTGGTCAGCAGGTCGCCGGCCGACTGGGCGTCAGCCTGCTCGAGATTGAAGATGCGCACCAGGGTGCCGCCGGCCGGATCGGTCTGATCCAGGGCGCGCACGGAGTTTTCGATTTCCGCCAAGATGGCGGGCGGCGCGAAGGCCACGACCGAGTTGGTGGTCGCGTCGAACGTGACGCTCACGTCGATCTTGCCGCCACCGCTCGAGCTGCCGGAGAGGTTCTTGTACAGATCGCCCACGGTCTTGGAGACTTTGTCGGCCGAACCGTGCCGCATGGGGATAATGCGGATCATGCGCCCCAGTTCGCTAGGACGATCGAGCCAGTTCACCCAGCCCTCCAGCCGGTCCATGTCCTCTTGCGAGGCGGCCAGCAGCAGGCTGTCAGAGATGGGATCGGCGGCGACGTAGATGGGCGTGCCCTTGAGCTTGGAATCCTGCTCTTTGAGGGCCTTGTCGACCATGTCCTTCAGCAGGCCGGCGATGTTGACGGCGCTGTTCAGCTTTACCGGCCGAATGTGGAATACCACGGTCGGGTCGTACTTCTGGTCCAGGTTGTCGATCAGGGTTTCGGCTTCGGCCAGGAAGTCACGCGTGCCGACCAGGAGCAGGCCGTTGCTGCGCACGTCGGCCAAGGCTTCGAGGGAGGCATCGAAGTCCTTGGCCTGCTTGCCTTGGGCATCGGCCTTGCGCTTGAAGAGTTCCTGCAGCATGTTGGCCAGCTTTTCCGCGTCGGCGTATTCCAGCCGGCGATAGCGCATGTCGACCACGCTGTAGCCGTCGAGCGCGTCGAGCTGGGTGGCCATGTCTTCGATCATGTCGAACATTTCGCGTGAGGCGAGCACGACCAGGGAGTTTGAGCGGTCATCGGCCATGAGGATGGCGCTGTCGCGGGCCTCGTTCTGGTCGCCGCCCACGGCCTTGGCCCGGTCCTCCAGCATCTGGCTGAGCTTTTCTTCGAGCTGGGAGGCGGGGTAGCGCTTGAGCTGAATGACGAACGGCTGGCCGACGAATTCGGCCGAGGGGCGATCGAGCTCGGCGATGAGCCCGGCCGCCAGCAACACGGCGTCCTTGCGGCCGACGACGATGACGGTGTTACTGCGCTCGTCGGACTGCACGATGAGGTTGTAAGGCAGGCCTTCGCCGGTCTTGGTGGGCGGAACGGGCGGCATTTCGCCCTTGGCCGGGCTGGCGTCGCCTTCGGTCGGGCGGGCCAGGGCCTTCTTGCCTTCCTTGAAGACCTTTTCGAGAACCTCGCTGACCTGCTTGGCCCCGGCATACTTGAGGGCGATGGCGCGCACCTCGGTGTCAGCGCCGACCGGCAGGGTGTCGAAGGCGGCGACGAGTTCCTTGAGAGCCTCGTTGTTCTTGGGCGAGGAGAAGATGATCAGCGAGTTGGTGCCCTTCTCCGCCACCAGGCGAATGGGGCGTTCCATGTTCAGCTCGATCTGGCGGTCCTCAATGTGCAGCACCACCGTACGGACGTAGGGCTTGCCGGCGGACTTGGAACCGCCGCCGCCCGCGCCCTGAGCAGCCGCCTCCTGTTCGGCCTTAATCATGTCGTTGATGACGTTGGCGACGTCTTCGGCCCGGCCGTTCTTGAGCTGAATCATGAAGCCCTCGGCGGCGACGAAGCTTTCGCCGGGGGGGATTTCGATATCGAGGGTGTGGATGAGTTCCTCGATTTCGTCGAGGTCCTTGGGCGTGCCGATGACGAGGATGCTGTTGCTACGATCGATCGCCTCGATCGAGGGCTGCGACTCCTTGGGAACCTCGCGGATATTGTTGAGCTTTTCGAGAATGGGCGTCAGGCTGGCGACGGCCTCGGAAGCGCGAGCGTGTTGCAGCACGACGTTGCGCGACTTGGGGCCACCGCCTTCCTGCTCGACATCCAACTGCTCGATCAGGGCCGCGATCTGCTCCATGATCGTCTCCGAGGCGGAGACGATCAGCGAATTGCTGCGGGCCTCGGCATTAATGCTGAACTTGTCTCCCGGGCCCGGGCGCGCGGTGGATGTTTCAATGCGGGCCGTGACAGCCTTCTCAATGATGGGCGCCAGGGCAGAGGCTTTGGCGTACTGGAGCTGAAAGACGTTGATGATCGCCGCGGGCGTGCTGACGTCCATCATGGCCAGCACTTGCTCGAGGAAGTCCAGGTCGCCGGCGTCGCCGCTGACGATGATGCGCTTGCTGTCCAGCGGCTGGGCGACCACTTCGCCGCGTAGCTCACCGGTGATACCGGTCAAGTCGGCGCCGGGTTGCGCCTGGGCCGGCGCCTGCTCCTGTTCGAGCAGCAAGGCCGGCGACCCCGCCACTGTGGCTGGCATTTCAGGGGCTGCCGTCGCAGCGGGTTTGCGAGGCGCGGTCCTCTTCGGCTGTTCGTCAGCCGCCGCGGCCGGCTCATCCGGGGGCGCTTGTTCGCTTGCCGTTTGGGCTCTGGATGCACGCGTGCGGCGCGACTGGCCGGCGGCCTTCTCCGTCGCAGACTGGGAGCTGGAACCGGCCGGCTTGGTCACGGCGCTGGGCGACTTCGCGCGTTTGCGGCGCGGCTGCGTGGTTGGCTGATCGACGCCTTTGTCTTGCGGCTCGTCGGCCGACTCGTTCTGTGGCTGCTGAAGTTGCGATTCGGCCCAATCGCCGACCAGTGCGACCGCGGCCCCCTTCTCGACCATCATGACGCTTATGAACGGGAACCCGGCCGACGGTACTACATTATCATCAGCCGGCCTTTGGCCGCCGCCGCGCGTTCCGCCGCGCGTTCCGCCGCCCCGTCCGCGGCTGCCGCTCGGCGGCCGGCCCGGCCGGGTAAAGGATGACCCGCCGCCTGACCGGCCCGAGCCGCTGTAACCGGCGCGGCGCGCCGCCCCGCTCGAGGAGCGTCCCGAGCCACGGCCCTGGAGTTCGTCGATTACGGCTTGGGCATCTTCAGCGGAGATGTTCTTGAACTCGATCACGCGGTAGACCACGTTCTGCGGCGCGACCTTCGTGATTTGATTGACCACGCTTTCGACCGTGCCGTAGGCGGAGGAATCGCCGTAGAGCATCAGCAGCTTGGCCTGCTCGTTGGCTGCGATTCTCACGGCGCGTGGGGGGCGCCCGGTCTTTTCCGCGATCAACTGTTCGCCGTCGTTGAACAAGCGTTCGACCTGCTCGGCCAGCTCAACCGGGTTCTGGCCGATGGGCACGGGAATCAGTTTGACGCCGGCCACCATGATGTCCGGATTGTCGAAGCGTTCGACGAGTTCGGTGATCTCGCGTATTTGGGCCTTCGACCCGTGCACCACCAAGGTGGGCGGATTGCTGTTGTCGTTGGGTATGATCTTGGGGGGCGAACCCACAGAGCCGCCCCGATCCCCGGCGCGGGCGCCACCGGTCGTTACTTCCTGGTCCATGAAATCCCAGATGTAGGCGAGGATTTCGGTGGGCTTGACCTTGGTTACGGGTATTGTGGCGATTTCGCGATGCGATGTTATCGCCTCTTCCAGCGGATCGATGATCTGCGCCTGCACCAGGTCGATGTCGTCTGACCGCCCGGACACCATGACTGTGTTTGTAGTTGGCTCGGCGAAGGCGTATACGTCAATGTGACGCGCGGCCCCGCTCGCGGCGCCGCCCGGCATGCCGCCTGGGCGACGCGTGCCGGACGGACGCGCGCCGCCGCCGCTCGTACCCGATGCACCGCCGGCGGCGAAGTCGTTGATGGCGGTGGCGACGACCTCAGCGTTGGCCTTGTCCAACACAAACACGCGGAAATCGCGCATCTGGTCAGCCGGCGTCTCGACGTCGATGGTCCTCAGCACGGTTTCCACGAAGGTGAACGTCTGCGGCGAGCCGACCACCATGATGCTGTTGGTACGCGGATCGGGGACCGCCGTGAACGGGTCGATCGGCAGGTCGCCGCCGGCCGCCCCGCGTCCCGCGCCCAGACCGGCCATCTGCAGGTACTTGGCCAGGGCGCTTTCGACCTGCTCGACGACGAACTCGGCGTTGGCGTATTGCAGTGCATAGCGCCGCAGTTGCATGTCCTGGTGTGGCACGTCGAGTTTGGCCGCCATCTCCTCAATCTGCACGAAGACGGCTTGGGGTGCGCGGACCAATAGCTTCTTAGACGCCTTGTCGCCCATGATCGTGATGGCGCCTGTTGCGCTGCCGCCGGATTGTCGCGGCCGGGCCTGACGTCCGGCCTGGCGCGCGCCCGGCGCGCTGCCCGCGCCGCCGAACATTTCGAGCAGCGTATCGGCCAGCTTGACCGGGTCGGCGTGAACCACGGCGATTTCGCGGAACTGGCGCATGGAACCTTCATCCAGAGCTTGAATCTGGGCGAAGATGGCGTCGCGTTTGTCGGGCGTGGCGAAAACCACGATGGTGTTGGTGGCCGCGTCCGCCGCGATGCGGATATCTGAGCCGGTGCTTTGAGCGCCGCCGCCGCGGCCGGGGCGTTGCCCGCCGCCGCCCGCGCCCGAGCCGAAAATGGCCTGGACCGTGTCGGCGATGGCCAGCGCGTCACCGTACTTACAGACGTACAGTTCGGCATCGGCCAGAGCGCCCTCGATATCCAGCTTCTGAATCTGGGCGCGGACGAGTTCCTCGTCTTTCTTCTCACAAGTAAAGATGATCTTGTTGACGCGCGGGTCGCCGGAGACGGTGACCGGGCCCAGCGAACCTGGGGAACCGCCGCTCCGCCCGCGGACTGCCGCTGCCATACCGCCGCCAGCGCGCGGTTGCGAGGGTCCGCCCCCGCCGGCGCGGGCCGCGGCGAAGATGTCCTGCAATAGCGGCAGGATGTCCTCCATTTTGGCGTGCTCGAGCTGATATTCGTAAATCCCGACGATCTCGCGTCCCTCGAGGTTCTCCAGATCGCCGATGACCTTCTCGATGACCTTCATCACTTCCGGCGGCGCTGAAACCAGCAGCGAGTTGGTCACGTCATTCGGCACGACCTCCACCTGCTCGACTTTCGCCCCGCCCTCAACGCCGGGAACCGAGAACGCCTGCTGCTGAAGCATCTCGATCAACTGGGCTTGCGGATTGAAGCCGCCCGCCGCCCCGCGCCGCGCCGGCGCAGCCGCCCCGCCACGCTTCTGCTGCGCTTTGGCGATGCCCAAAACCGCCTTGATGTCCTCGGCGGTCTCGCTGGCCACCAGATTTCTGAGCTGGAAAATGCGCAGGTCCACCTCGCCCGGCGGAATGTCCAGTTCCCGCAGCAACTGCTTGATCTCGGGCAGGTCGGCCTGATTGCACTTGATAATGAGGTAGTTGTGGCCCGGGTCGGTCGCGATCCGCACCCGTTGTCCATCGGTACTGGTCCGGCCACCCCTCTGGCCGCGCTGACTGCCGCCCATCAAGCGCTCGATCATGCTTTGCTGATCGTCATCCTTGTCCCCACGTTGCCCGCGCTGTTGCGGCGGCTGCTGTGGAAGGCGGAGCTGCGGCCGCTCGTTGAACATGATCTGGATTACTTCGGCCGCGGCGCTGACGTCGCCGTACTTGAACTCGAATATGCGGACAACCTCCCCGACGTTCAGGTCTTCCTCGAGCAGGGTAATAGTGTCTTCGAGTTCTTCGACCTGGCTCTTGTCACCGTAGATGATGACGCTACGACCGTCCGGCTGGACGACCACGCGCGGCTTTTCCTTCCGCGGGCCGGACTGATCCGCGCCGGCTTCAGGCTCACCCGCGCAGCGTACGCCCGGCGGCAGCGCCCGCTTGCTCGACGCGGCGGGCGTCGCGGCGGATTCCGATTCAGCCGGATCCGGCGCCGGCTCACCGCTTAAGAGCGCCAAGTCGATGTCCGACAGCAGCGCCACCGTTACGGGCATGCCGAGCTGGAAGGGGCGCACATCTGTCCGTTTGGAATCGCGCGTGGCGCCTGCGTCATTTCCCGTTTCTTTGTTAAGACGCTGGCGGTCGCGCTTGTGGCGAATGGCCGGCGGCTCCTCGCCTTCCTCCCAGAGGGTTTCGACCATGGTTGGCGCGACGTCCTGCTTCGCGTATTCGACCATCAGCTCACCGGCATGCCGCGCCTCCAGATACCCCATCAGGTCCTTGACCGGCCCCCTGATGGGCAGGATCACGACCTTCTTCTCCGGCTTGGCGTGTGCCTCGAACTGTCGAATGACGGCCACGATCTGCTCGATTTCGTGCGGCCGGCATCTGACGGTTATGTACTCGCCAAACCAATCTGACTTGATGGAAGGACCGCCTTGGTCCTCGTCTGGGAACATGTCCCGCACATCGTAGGCGATGTCCCAGGCGTCGCCGCGACCAATATCCACGAAGTACAGCTTGCGGCCGCTGGGGTCGGTGAGCGCGTCCTGGTCGCCTTCCGGCTCGGCATCGAGCATGGCGATGGTGGCTTCGACCTGGCGCATCTTGCGCTTATTGGTCGTGACCAGCAGGCGGTTGTGATATTCATCGGGGGTGATGGTGACGGCGTCGATGGCAGAGCCCCGGCCGCGTCCGGAAGCGGCAAAGATGTCGCTGACCATTCTGGCCACAGTGACGGCGTTGGAGTTCTTGAGGGGGATGATTTGGAGCTCGGGTACCGTGGAGCTGTTGACCTCCAGTTCCCGAATCCACTGCTCCACCTCACCCAGGTCCTTTGGCATGCCGGCCAGCAGGATGGAATTGCTGCCGGGATCTGCCGTAATGCGCACAGTGGCGGTGCCGCTCTTGCCGGCTGCGGTGCCACTGCCTTGCCGGTTGCCTGCGATAAGCTGGCTCAGCGTCTGCGCGATCTGCTGCGCATCGCCCTGCTCCAGGGTGATGATGTGGACGACGTCAGTGGTCGCCGCCTCGGTGTCGACGATCTCGACCAGGCGGGCCGCCAGGTCCTGGTACTCCTGCGGGGCCAGGACAAAGAGCCGGTTGGTGTTGATGTCCGAAAAGACGGCGGTACGAACGGCGCCCTGGCGGCCGGCGTCGCGCTCAGCCACCTTGGCCTTGAGCATTTGGTCCAGATTCTGGGCCACGGCTTCAGCGCGGGCATGCTTCAGGTCGTAGGCCTTGACGTCCGAAGCCAGACCGGTGCTGGATTCGACCTTCGCGATCAAGGCTTCGATCATGGGCAACTGTTTTTCCGGGGCAATCACCACCAGGGTGTTGGTGGCCGGCTCGGCGAACGCGCCGGGCTGCATGCCGGAGCGCTGCCCCGGTGACATGCTGCGCAGGAACATCTGCACCTGCGCGGCCACCTGCATGGCGTTCATGATCTTCAGTTGGTAGGTCTTGATCTGAAGATTTTGGTTGTTTTCGGCGTCCAGAGCGGCGACCAGTTCTCTGACCTGTTTCAACCGATCCGGGCCGGTCTTGACCACCAGCATGCCATTGCTCACGGTGACCTGGACATCCTGCTGCGGATTTCTCCCGCCGCGGCCGTACATTTCCCGGATGGCCTGGGCGACCTGGTTCGGGTCCGCGTTCTGCACTTCGATCGTGACCGGCATGATGTCGGCGGTCGTTCCGAAGGTGGCGACCCACTCATCGACCTGGGTCATCATGTCGCCGGGCGCGCTGACGACCAGGGTCTCGCTGGCGGCGTCGGGAATGAAGACCGCCGTCAGGCCATCGGGGCGTTGGATAGTCCGCGCGGTGGCGGAGAGGTTCTGGGCCATCTGAATGACGTCGACCCCGGGCAGTTTGTGGGCCTTGATCTGGATTTCGTTGGGCTTAATGCTGTCGAGTTGCGCGATGAAGCTGGCGATGTCCTCCATTTTTTCTTTGGGAGCTTCGACAACAACCTGGGCCCCGGTGGCGAAAGCGCGCACCTGAGTAGGCGACATCGTGCCGCCCAAGCGTTGCCGCTGTCCGCCGTAGGCGTTCTGCACGGCCTGGGCGACTTCGGCGGCCCGGGCGCGCTGCATGGCGAAGATCTTCTGGATGGGCGAGAGGTCCGCGGCCCGCTGGTCCGCCTCGAGGGCAAACTGCTTGACTTTGGCCAGGGTCACCGGTTCGCCCTGCATGATGAGCGAATTCGTTGTTGGCTCAGCCTGGATCAGCAGGCTGCTGCTGCTGCCGCCGGTCGCGGGCACGGGGGCGAATCTGCTTCGCGGCCCGGTTACGACGGTGGCGCCGCCGCCGCCAAACAAAGCCTGGGCCTGTTGTGCGACTGTTGCGGCGTCCGCGTTGGCCAGGGGGAAAATTTCGTACTTGGTGGAATCCTCGTGGTCGAGGGCTGCGATCAGCGTCGTTATTTCGTCAATTGCGGGCTGGATCGCATAGACCAGGATGTCGCGGCCCTCGGGCTGCATGATGACCTGCGATTGCCCGAGCACCGGGTGCGTGTAGGTGCCGCGATAGAGGTTGTTGAGCGTGGCGGCGATGCTCTGCGGGTCGCCTTCCTGTATTGGGATAGTCTCCAAGCGCGGCGTGTTGGCCACGGCGCCCTCGTCCCAGAGGTAGATCGTGTCCTCTACTTTGGCCCACAGCTCCTCAGGGCATACCACGATCAGCAACATGGCCTCGTCGAGGGCGAGGATTTCGACGTTGTCTGCCTGCGTGGCCTGGGGAGTCGGAGCGGGAGTGGGGGCGGCCTGCATCCCGCGCATGCCGCGCAGCCGGCGCAGCGCTGGCGGTATGCTCGGAGCGCTCGACTTACTGGAGCCGGCTGAGCCGCTGGTCAGAATGGGCTCAATAAGCTGTGCCACACGGCTGGGGGCGATATTCGTCAGACTGACCATGTGCCGGACGCTCTCGGGTCCGGGCACGTCCAGCTTTTGGACCACTTCCTGAATCTGCTGTAGTTGATCGCGCTCGGCCAGCACGTAGAACTGGTTCTTGGCTTCATCCAGCACGATGCTGGGCGTCCTTCGGCCGGCGCCGGCCGCCGGCAGGTTCTGCACGATCTGATTGACCGTGGGATAGATCTGCGCGGCCTGGGCGTGTTCGACCTGGATCGTCTGGAGATTGGTGGGCAGGGCGCGATCAATTTCCTTCAGCAAGTTAAGTACGCGCTCATGACCGTCCTTGTTGGCGTAGACGATGAGTGAATTGCTGCGCTCGTCGGCCGCGATGCGGATGGTCTTCTTGACGCGCTCGAAGAGCCCTTCGCCGAGGAGGTCTTCGGGACTGACGGCGCCCGTGGCGACGACCGGCGCCGCCTGCTGCGCAGGGGCGCGGCCGCGCCGGCCACGCGCTTGCTGCTGTTGCATTTGCAACTGTCGCAGCCGCTGCCAGTCGGGTTGCTGAGGCTGGTTTTGCTCGAGTGAGAGGATTTTGTTGAGCAACTCGGCGACTTCGGTGGCGTTGGCGTATTTGATCTCGGTGACCTGGGTGTAGAACTCCAGTTCGGGGCGTTTGTCGATCTGTTCGATCAGGCCGGCGATGCGTTCCAGCTTGTCCGGGGTGGCGCGCACGATCAGCGTGTTGGTGCGGTCGTCGGCGCTCATGCGGACTTCGGTATCCACGCTGCTCGGCGAAGGCGTGGGCGCGGGCACAGGGGTGGCGGCGCGTCCCCGGGCGCCGCGGCGAATCTGCTCGAGCGCTTCCATACGCTTGGGGGCCGCCCCGCCGCCGGCGAGGTCCAGGATCTCGCGCACCATGCGTTCGATGTCACGGGCGTTGGTTTGGATCTGGAAGATCCGCATCTGGCGCGGGTCATTCTCGTCGATGTCGATGCGGTCCATCAGATCCAGGAACTTGTGTACGTCCTGGGCAGCGCCGGTGAGCTTGAGCTGGTTGCTGTCCTCCAGCGTGAAGATGTTGAAATCATCCGAGAACATCGTCTCGAACGCATACTGCACCTTGCGGGCCGGCACGTCCTTGATCTGCAAATAGACGATCACGTAATCCATGCGCGGCGGATCCGCTTCCTCGAAAGCGCTGCGCGAGGGGTAGGTCTTGCTGACGGGGACTCTCTGTCCCATCTCGCTGAGAGGCACGACCTCAATGTGATGCTCGGTTTCCACGAAGCGATAGCCCTGCATGTGCATCAGCAGGTTCAATTCGTCGAGCGCTTCCTCTTTCGTGAACTTGCGGTCGCTGCTGTACGTCAGCTCGCCGCCGATGACCAGGTCGTCAAAGCCCAGCAGCGGCTTGCCCAGGCGATCCGCGAAGACGCGGACAACGTCCTCCCACGGCATCTGCTCGAAATTGAACCACTCCATGTCGTCCGTCGCGCTGCTCGTGCGAGGGGTGGGAGCCCTCTCCTTCTCGTTGTCGGTCTTGAGCGCGCCGGCCCGCGGTTTGTCTATGGTCGGCGTGGCGGGCGGATACGGCGGTCCGAAGAAGTCGTCTTCCTCGTCATCGGCCGGCGTTTCGCTCACGGGGGTGGCGGGGGCGCTGGCCTTCTGCGTGGAGGCCCGGGCGCGGCGATTCAGTTCGTCCAGACCCGGCGACGCGGCAGGCTTTCGCTCCGGCCGCTTTTTGGACGGCGCGGCCGGGGCTTCGGGCGCCTTTTGATCTGGCGCCTCGCCGGGCGGCGGCGGAACGGCGTGCTGCGGACTCATCTCCATGAGCTTGCGCAGTTTTTCCTGGGCTTCCGGGTCCAGCGGTTGACTGGCCGGTGGTTTGGCGGAGCCGCGTCTTCCGCTGCGCGCCGGCTTGCTGGGGCCGGCTTGGGCGAGGACCAAATCCACCGCCAGCATAGTGACCAAGGCGCTCAGAACGAGGCGGATGAGGCCGCGCCGAAAGTTCTGCCGCGTCATGCTTTAACCTCTCTCTGGATACTTATGGGACCCAAGGCGGATCCTTGTACACCAATTTTCGCGCAACAGCGGCCGCGCCCGCCGTTTGCGTCATCTGTTATACCCGCCGGCCCGGCCTGCGTCGCAAGCCAGCCGGCCCGCGGCCGGGCGCAGCCGGCGCGCGTTTCATGCACTTCGTTCGTATCAGCCACGCAGGACCTTGTTCAGCTCGGCCTGAATCTCGGCATCCTGGCGCGGATCGATTTCGCGGCGATCGGCGAAAGTGTACTGCCGGCCCGTTTCGTCGTGGCCAAACGGGTAGAAGTAGTACTTGAGTCCGCGCTGCTCGGGAACCTGGACCACCATGCCACCGTTGCCGCCGGGTAGCACGAGCACCAGGGTTCCGTCATCTACGGGCTGATTGATCTCAACTTTCTCACAGGGCTTGCCCGGGTCGTCGCAGTCCAAGATTAGAACCGCCAATTTCCCGGACATTGAAATCGTCGCGCCAATACGCTTGTTCGGGCGGGCCGGAGGGGGCGGCTCTTGGTATTGCGGCTCGGGTTCAGGCTGGGGCGTGGGCGCCTCGGCCGCGACCACATCTGGCGGCGGCGGCGGGGGCGGCTCCTGCCATAACTTGAAAATGTTGGTTTCCCAGATTCTCGCGTACTCCTCGCGCGTTCGCGGCAAGCGCTCGACCGGTTCGGCGTCCTCGCCGGCCTCGGCCGTGGGCTGCGCTACGACGTTATTGCCGATCTTCAGTTCCGCCAGCACGAGGGCCGAGGCCTCGATAGTCGCATTCAACATGGGGCCCTCGGGGCCGTAGCCGAGGCTTTCGCGCGTGGCGGCGGCGGTGCTGCGCGAACCGCGACGGCGCGACGAGGACTTGCTGGGCGTGCTGGGAGCGGGGCTGCGGGTGGCGCTGGGGGGCTTTTGTTCCGCAGCGAGCTTGATGCGATCGAGGCGCGCCAGGTAGTCGCGCTCGTGGAAGTCGCACAGGAAATTGACGATCTGCTGCAGAGTGCCGCGCGCGGCGATCGTCGCCCGCACCTCGGTCATTCCCTTGGTCTTCGCCAGCTCGCGCGGCGCCTGCGGCGTAACCGTGCAGTCTTCCGCCAGCCCGTTCTTGTCGAGCAGTTGGTGCAGATCCTGCAGGAACTTGTTCTGGGCGCGGTCGACATTGTGCGACAACGGCCGCAAGGCGGACCAGTCCGCCTCGGCGGCGCGGGCCGCTTCCAGATTCTTGCGGTACCGCTCGGCATCGAATTGGGCTTTGGCGATGTTGGCCTGTAGCGTCCGCCAGCGATTGACGACGCCATACTTGACGACGACCCAGAGGCCGGCCGCCGCGAGCAGGACGCCCATCGCAATCGCCAGCTTTTTCTCGCGTGGATTCATGCGTTCTCCGCTAGTTCGCCGGCGCTAAGGCAGTTCCCTCCGCCGTTCCTTGGCCCGCTTCTCCTGCAACTCGCGTTGCTTCTTGAGCTCCAGCAACTCGAGATTGATGTTGGTGGTGCCTTTGAACTTGCTGTCGCGCAGGTTCTGCGTACGCCAGGTGTCCCGGGTCGCCTTGTAGAGGCGCTGGCCGTCAGCTCCGGTCGCCTCATCCAGCTTGTTGGCAAATTCGGTGGCCACCTCCCAGCGTGTGGCCTGTATTTTGTTCATACTGGCCAGCGCTTTGGAGGAGTTAAGCTCGAGCTGCTGGACCAGCATTTCCTTGCCGGGGCTGACCGCGTGCTCGGTAAGCTGCAGCAGGTGCTCGGGCCAAATAGCGCCGACGCACCACTCGTTCACCTCTTCCACCCTGTGCTTGATTCCGATGTAGGTAGCCAACTCCTTGCGCAACTTGTCCGCCGCCGCTCGCTGAAGCTTATAGTCATTATGAGCGCGGAAATAAAGCGTCAGATCGATGCTCAGCGCCGCAACTACAACCGCCGCCGCCGCCATGCCCCCAATGCGCAGGCGGCGCTTCAGGGCCGCCCGCGGCGGGATCGGCTTCTTGGGGTTCAGAAAATCCAGCTCAAACGCGCCCGCCTCGCTCAGGCCCCACGCCAAGCCCAAAGCCGCCGAGAAGGAACGCAGTTTAACGGCTTCGTCGGCCGAGACTCGCAGCGCTTCGGTCGGATCAAACAGCGTGGCCCGCACACCGAGGCGCTTGCCCAGCGCGGTCAGCAGGTGCGGCTCGACCCCCGTGCCACCGGCAACGAGAATCTCGTGAACCACCACCTCGGGCTCGCTGGCCCGATAGGCCTGCAGCGTGCGCGTGACTTCCACCGCCAGCTCGTTGACGGCCGTCTCGACCGCTTCATCCGAGGCGGCCATGTCGGCCACGTCGGCGAAGGTCGTGATGCGCGAGTCCTCGGTGGCCGAGTCGCCGGCCATGGGCGTGGTGACGTTCGCGGCCCGCGCGAAGGCCAGTGTGCCGCTGTCCATCACGTCGATCTCGGTCATGCGCGGCCCGACGTCCACGAACAGGACGCGCTTCTGCCCCAGCCCGGCCAGGTGCTTGACGCTGATCAGGTTCGCATAGGGCCGCAGGCCGATGCGCAACGGTTCCAGGCCGGCCGCCTCGCACGTGGCCTGCACGCCGCCCAGAACATCCTGGGTAACGGCGGCCAGGAGCACCTCCACCGCCAGGCCGTTTTCGTCGCGGCGCTTGATGACGTAGTCAATCACTGCATCTTCAAGCGGGAAGGGCAGTTCCTTCATGGCTTGGAAGCGCACAGCGGCGGCCAACTCATGGTCGGGGGTGGGTGGCAGCAGGAGGCGGTTGATGACGGCGCGGTCGCGGGGGATGTGCACGACCACACGCTTATGACTCCAGCGGTGGCGGCGCATCATCTGCTGGATGAATTGCCCGAGCGCGTCCGGGTTGTCCGGGTCAACCGTATTCGGGATGCGGTGGGAATGGGCGTCTTCCAACTCGGCCCGGCCGCCGGCGATCTTCGCCACGACCAGGCGCAATGAGCGGTGATCCCAGTCCAGACACAGCATCTTGCGCGAGAGCCTTATCACCAAACGTCTCCTTGGCACAAGCTTTAGCCGCCGCGGGCCTCGTTTTGGGCCGCATCCCCGGCTACGTATTCATCATCTATGGGCCAGCCCAGGCCCAGGGCGGTCAGGTCGCGGAAGTAGCGCACCTGCGCCACCGGGCCGACCATTTCAATGATCCATTCGCAACGCTTGACCACCCGGTTGTGATCCGCGTACCCGAGCACTTCCACGCGGTATTGGTAGGCCTTGGTAGTAATGAACGGCGCAATCGCGTGGAAGGTAGCGGTGTCGACCCCGGCCGACAGCAGCCAGGCCGGCGTACGCGCGGCTGTCGGCGTAAGCGCGGGGCGAGCGGCGATGATGGCTTCGACGGCCTCGGGCGTTATGCCGGGAATCAAAGACAGCACGCGGGCTGAAGCGGTGTTGACATTGATCAGCCCCGGGATTCCCTGCTCCTGCTGTTGGCCCTGGGGTTGGCCCAGACCTTGCGTCAGGCCCCCGCCCTGAAGCTGCCCCAGAACCGCCTCAAGCTCCTCGCCACCGCTTTGTTCCTCGTCTTCCTCCTGACCTGGTCTGATGGCCTGACGCCTTCCTCGCTCTTTCGGATTGGCGTTTTCAGGAAGATTGGAATCCTGCTCGCGCTCGCGCGCCGCGCGTTCACCTTGAGAGTCGGGATTGGCGGACGGCTGCCCTTGGCTGCGCGGCCGGGGCTGGCGCGGGCCGGAGTCTTGCGGCTGGGCGGGCGTTTCGTTGTCTCGTTCCTGGTCGCCCTGACCCGCTTCTTCGCCCTCGCCCTCTTCGTCCTCGTGCGACTCTTCCGAGGGCGGTCCTTGTTCTTCCTCGTGCTCCTGCGGTGACCGCTGTGCTGATCGCGGCACGCTGAAGCGGTCCAGAATATAGGGCAGTTGCTCCAGGGTGATCGGGCTGGCGGCCAGTGCCGCATCAACGTCCGTCGCCCCTTCGTCCGGCTGCAGCCCCTCGCGATACAGTTCCGCGACATGCTTCAACCGGGTGAAGTCGAAGTTCTGCCCCTTGAGCTGCAGGATGAAATCGACGGCGCCCTGGCAGATTTCCAGTTCCTCGGGCGTGAAAGATTCTTCGATCTGGGCCGTGATGGTGGCGGCATCCAGGGCCAGGTTGATCCGCGGCTTGTTGTCCAGGGCCGTGTCCGGCTCGCGCGAGCAGATCGTCAGGTAATGGGCGATGCCGCGATCGAGCGTCCCGTCGTGGTTGTCGTAGGGCGGGAACGACTCAGGCCCGTCATTCTCGTTCTCATCGAGAATGCCGTTGCGGTTAACGTCCTCGCCGTACAGGATGGCCGCGTTAAAGCCTTTGACCAGCAGCAGCTCTTCGATGGAATCGAACGGTCCATTCTTGGCGTTGTACGGCGGCTCGAGCGTGTTGTAATAGTCGGACTCGGCCCCGCCCTCGCGCGTATCATTGTCCGCGTCGCGCCAGTCCAGCAGCGCGTTGATCAACTCGGGCACGTTCTCGACCTGCGGCAAGCGCGACAGTACGTCGTTCAGCAACGCGGCAATCTGCGCCTCGTCAGCCGTGTTCAAGTTCAGCTTGCCGGATTCGGGCGTAATGCCGAAACGCATGCTCTTGTTGTCGAGACCACTGGGATCGCGGTCGCGGTCGGCCACCACGGAAAAGCGCCAGGCCTGCGGCGGAGCGCCGCCCCCTTCGAGGGACAGTTCGCGCATGCCCGTTTTGGCCACGGGGTCGCGGTCGCGCTCGTAGAGTTCGCACCAGATCAGCTTGTGTCTGAAGCGCTCGGGCGAATCGAACCAGGCCGCGGCGTTGTGCGGCTCGAGCCGCAAAGTCGCGATCACCTCGTTCAGCCCGGACTCGGCCGCCAGCAGGGCCTGTTGCGCGTCGGCGTGCGCGGTCGTGCCGTGGACTTCGGCACGCACGAAGAACACGAAGCTGGCCATCGTCACCGCCAGCAGGCTGATCACTATCAGCACGATGGGCAGAATGAACCCGCCGCGCCGCGCCATCAGTACACCTCCTCGACGCCGAACTGCTCGCCCATGTCCTGCCCGACGCGCTGCAGCGTGTTGGAGAAAAACTGATCGGCGGCCGGTATGCGCACGATCATGGCGTAGCGGTCGGGATGCGGCAGATCGTCGCCGAGCGGGAACAGCTCGATCGGGTAGGTGTCCTGGTCCTTGCCGTCCAACTCGGCCTGCGTAATGGAGTCGAACCCGACCGTGATCTGGATCAGGTGCGGAAGCGGGTTGCCTTCCGTCAGCTCCCACGTCCAGCGCCAGGCCGCGCCGTCGAAATAGCGGAATTCGAGGTATCCCAACTCGTGCGACCACAGATCGTGCCGGATCTGCAGCGGATCGGTTTCGTCGATCATGCTCTGGTTGAGCGTCCTCTTTTCGGTGCGGACGATGCCGCCCACCACCGGCTCGTTGTCCTCGGTCTTCTTGTTCGGATCGATCCAGAGTTCGTACTTCAGCTCGCGCAGGTCGTGCTGACCGGGCGGCAGTTGGTCGAACTCACTGTAAAACTCGTATTGATGCTCCTCAGGTAGCGTGGTGGTCAGGAAGGTAATACTGCGGCGATCGCCCACCAAGCGCTGCTCGAGCGGGAAGCCGAAAGTCTCCTTGCCCACGCAGCCGCGCAACTCGGCCGCCAGCCGCCCGAGCACCTGGCGGGCGATTTCGGTGCGGTCGGCGATGCGTCCCACCTGGTTGCGAATTTCCAAGCTCTGCCAATAGAAGGTAAACAGCGCGCCCATCAGCACCGCGATCAGCGAGACCGCGATCACGACCTCGAGCAGCGTCATCGCTTTGAAGCGGGATTGGTCAGCGCGCCGCCTCACTAACCACCTCCCTGGCTTTGCAGTTCTTCGCGCAGGCGCATCAAATCTTCGATCGTGTATTGCCCGCCCGGGCCGCTCCCTTGTCTTAGGGCCGGCTGCGGTGCACGTCCCGAGCGCCCGCCGCCCGTCCGGGTCCCGCCCGATTGAATTCCCGCACCCGATTGTCCGCCGCGCCCGCGCCCGCCTGCCCGTGGCGTCACTGTGCTGGCGCCAGGCGGCGGACCACCCGGCGGCGGTCTTACCCCTGCGCCGCCTCTGCCGCCACCAGCGCCGCCGCCCAGGAGCGCGCCGGCCGCCTCCTCCAGGTCAGCCAGGTCTTGCGGGCTAAATCCGCCGGGAAGCTGCAAATCGCCCGGCAAGCCGCCGCCTTGCCCAAAATACTGCTGCAGCAGCGGCACCAGCGCCGGCAATAGGCTGATGATCAACTGCGGGTCTGCTTTGGCCAGCGCGATCAGTCTCTGCGGATCAAAGTCGGTCGGGTCAAGCCCCTCCGGCAGCAGGGCGGTGATCTCCTCAAGCTTGTCCGCCGGCAGGCCGAAATCCTCTACCAGGTTAATCTTCGCCCGCGCCGCTTTGAGCAACACGGTCTGGCTGAGCAGACGTGCGCCGGCGCCGCTGCGCGCGTCATCTTCCGATTGATACAGCACCGAGATGCGGATTTGACCCAGCCCCGCGACCTCTTCGATCGGCTTGAATTCGATCTCGTAGAACCAGCCGGGCAGGTCGTCGCCAAACTCGTTTTCAAAACGCTCCTCGGTGAGCAGCCGATCCTGCAGCTCCGGGTCGTACTCGACCAGCCCCAGCACGCGCTCCAACAGCGCCCCGGCGCGCGTCCGGAGGTCGGCGGCCTCCGTGGCACGCAGCCCACTGACAAGCTGCGCTCCCAAGACACCCAGAGCGCCGACCATGATCGCCATGGCCACTACGACTTCGAGCAGCAGCGCAGCGCGTCCGCGCCGCTTTTCGTTGGCCTTGGTCCCTTGATCCGTTCGGCATTTCATGGCTGGTACGGCTCCCAACCGGCCTCTTCCCACTGGGCCTTTTCCAGCTCCGCCTCCTGGTCGAGATTGATGGCCGGCGGCGGCTCCGCTTCGCCCGGCTTCAAAGCCGGCAGCTCTTCCACTGCCAGGCGTCCCAAGCGGCCGTCAAGCGTTAGCTGAAAACCGCGCCCGGTATCGTCGCGTATCAGCCAGCGCAGCGAGCGGCTGGTTCCATCGGGATTGAAGGTGATGTCGATCGGCTGTTCGAAGTCCTCGATGTCGATGGGTTCGAAGTCGCGCTCCATGTGGTCAAACGTTTTCAGTTCGTCCTCCACCTCCACGGGTGGCGGGCCGTCGGGCAACAGGCAGATCGATTCGACCCACACGCCGTCCAGCATGAAGGCCAGGTTCGCCCAATCCTTTTGAACCGGGACGTAGACGTGGGGATAAGTGATCGGATCGAGCTGCCGGCGCAACTTGATGCTGCCGTCCAGGCGCAACGTGATACGGTAGCAGCGCGTTTCGCTCATCGCCTCGGCCCGGCACATGGCGACCAGCGTCTTCAGGCGCCGCACCGATTCGTCCAGCCGGGCGCGCTCGGCGGCGCCCTCGAAGGTCGGCCAGGTGAACATGGCCAGCATGGCCAGGATGCTGACGACGAGCAGCACCTCCAGCAGCGTGAAAGCGCGGCGCGCAGCGCGGCGGGCACCAGCGCCGTCCGTAAACGGCGCTGGTGCCGGCCGCCCCCGCCGCGTTCGTGCGAGGCTGCTTCGCATGCTGTTAGCCACCGGGAGGTGGAAGCGCACGCGCCACATTCGGGCCGCGGATCTGGGAGCACACACGGCCCGTAGGCCGCAGGGCTAGTCCACCTTCCAGTTAGTTATGTCGTCGTCGTTGCCGGGCTGGCCGTCCGGGCCGGGGCTGGATAAATCGTAGCCGCCCTCGTTGTAGCGGCCCGGATACTCGTAAACGTATTCGTTGCCCCAGGGATCGCGCAGGCCGTCGGGCTTGACGTAGGGGCCATTCCACTTTTTGGCCTCCTGCTCGTCGCTGGGTTTTTCGATCAGGGCCGTCAGCCCGCCGTCCTCGCTGCGCGGAAAGTGGCCCATGTCGAGGCGGTAGCGGTCGATGCCACCCAGGCCGGCCCTGATGGCCGCATCGGCGAGCTTCTTCCTGGCGCCTTCCTCGGTGCCGAACAGGCTGGGGACGATGGCCGCGGCCAGCAAGCCGATGATCACGACCACCATCAGCACCTCGAGCAAGGTGAACGCCCGGCGGTCCCGTTTACGAATCAATCTGCTCATCGCTTTCTCCCTAACAAGCATTTTGGGCAGGTCATCCTTTGAGCCCCGTCGTGGCCATCAACATGATTGGCAGCAGCAGGGCTACCGCAATAAAGGCGATTACGCCGCCCATGCACATCAGCATCAGCGGCTCCAGCATGCGCACCGCGAAGTCGATCTGCTGCGCCGTGCGCTCCTCCTGGGTCTTGGCGATCTCCACCAGGACCTTGTCCAGTGTATTGCTCTCTTCGGCCACGGCGATCATATCCACAATGACGGGCGGGAATACCTTGCTGGCTGCCAAGGGCGCTGCCAGAGGTTCGCCGTGGCGCACATTCTCGGCCGCCTTCTCCACAGCTTCCGCCAGGAGGGCATTGCCAGTCGAGTCTTTGGAGATGCGCAGCGACTGCAAAATGGGAATACCATTGGCCAACAGAGTACCGAAGACGCGGCAGAAGCGGCACAGCGCCACCATGGTGTATATCTTGCCAATACCCGGGGCGCGCAACTGCAATCGATTCTTGACCTGTTTACCGGCTTGGGTCTGGAAATAGCCAACCAGTACAATCGTTCCCAGAAGCAGGACGGCGAGGGCCGAGACGTAGTGGTACTGCAGCAGATCGCACAGGGCGAAGACGATGCGCGTCGGCAGCGGCAGAACCTGGCCTTCCAGCACCGGGCGGATCTTGGGTACCACGAAAGCCATGATGAAAATCACGGCCCCGGTGGCGCCGACGAACAGAATGCAAGGGTAGATCATCGCGCCGATGAACTTGTTGCGCAGCGCATCCTGCCGCGCCACGAAGTCCGAGAGGCGCGTCAGCACGTCTTCCAGGAAGCCGCCCTTTTCGCCGGCCCGCACCATCGAGGCGTGCAGCTCGGGGAAAGCGTGCGGGTGCCTGGCCATGGCGTCGGCCAGCGAGTCGCCGCCCGAAACGCTCTCATAAACCTCACGCAGCACGCGCGCCAGAGCCGGCGAAGACGACTGGGATGAGAGCACCGTCAGGGCCCGCAGCAGCGGCACGCCCGCCCGCAACAGGTCGGCGAGCTGCTCGTACATCATGCCCACCTTGGCCAGTTTGACCCGCCGGGCCTTGCCCGTGAGCAGCGACTTCTGGGCCGCCTCGACCTGGTCGAGCTCGACCGGCATGAGCGACCGCTCGGCCAGCATGCGGGCGGCGGCGGCGGTCGTGTCGGCCACCAGCGTGCCGCGGACGACCTCGCCGGTCGCATTTCGAGCTCGGTAGGAAAAAGTCGCCATTATTCCGCCACTATCCCTTCAAACTTCGCGCCAGCCCAATAACATCTATTCAGGATGCCCGGTTTTATACGCCGCGGCGGCCGTCCGGGTTGCACCTCGGCCGCCCTGGGGCCGGCGCTGTGGCCATTTCCCGGCGCGTCCTCCCCGGAATCTTGTGATTCCCAGGAAGTTCGCTAAATTATGACCCCTGTCAGCGTTGATGAGAAGCACGCGCGTCATGAACATTTATCGGCACCCGCAACCCGACGCGCCAGATGAGAATCCGCCAATGGCAAAACGCATGCGGCAAGCACCGCCCGCAAGCACAAACGGAAACGCCTGGCAGGAGTTGGGCCTACAGCCCGACCTGCTCGAAGGCGTGCGCCTCGCCAAGTTCGGCGAACCGACCGAAATCCAGCGTGAGCTGATCCCGGTCATCCTGGCCGGGCGCGACTGCCTGGGGCAGGCCAAGACCGGCACGGGCAAGACCGCCGCGTTCGCCCTGCCCATACTGCAACTGGCCACCGCCGGCGAGCCGACCCAGGCCCTGGTGCTGGTGCCGACGCGCGAATTGGCCGCCCAGGTCGACAGCCACATTCGCCAGCTCGGCGTGCGCCGGCCGCTGAAGACGGCGCTGCTCTACGGCGGACGGCGGATCGCGCAGCAGGTCAGTCAGCTCAAACGCGCCCCGGAAATCGTGATCGGCACTCCCGGCCGCATTCTGGATCTGATGCAGCGCCGCGAACTGAACATCTCCGATGTGCGTTTCATCGTGCTGGACGAAGTGGATCGCATGCTGGACATCGGTTTTCGCGATGACATTCGCCGCATTCTCAAAGCGATTAAATCAGAACACCAGACCATCTTTGTGTCTGCCACCATTGATGACGAAATTCGCACACTGGCGCGTCCCTTCACGCGCGATGCAGTGGAGATTGATGTCTCGCGCGATACCCTGACTGTAGAGAACATTAACCAGGGGTTCGTCAGTGTCGATGCACACCAAAAGTTTGAGACGTTGCTTGGATTCCTGAAACACGAGAAGCCGCGCCTGGCAATTGTCTTTACCAATACCAAACATGCCGCGCGGCGCGTCGCCGAACGCCTCAAACGCGCCGGTGTCAACTGCAAAGAAATACACGGCGACCTGATGCAGTCGCGCCGCGAACGGGTGATGAAGAGCTTCCGCGCCGCCCAGATTCAGGTGCTGGTTGCCACGGATCTGGCCTCGCGCGGCCTGGACGTGATGGAAGTCTCCCACATAGTCAACTATGACATCCCGGAAGACCCGGCCGGCTACGTCCACCGCGTCGGCCGCACGGCGCGCATGGGCAAGAGCGGGTATGCGGTAAGCTTCGTCACGCCCGATCAGGGCAAGCTGCTGACTGAGGTCGAAAAGCTGATCAATCGCGAGCTGCCGCAGTTCGACGAGCACTGGGTCATGAAGCCGCGCCGGGCCCCGGAGACCGCCGCCGCAGGCGCGGCGCCCGAAGCGGCGTCCGGTCCGCAGCCGGCGGGCGATTCAGCCGCTGCGGCAGGCCCCGTGCCCACCCGCTACAGGGAGGCAATCCGCCGCTGCGCAATTCTCGAATCCCATGGGCTCAAACCGCTGCGGCGCACGCTCGGCAGCCGCTTCCGCTCAACCCGCCGTCGCCGCTAGTACGCGGATTCCTCGCCACACATCGATGCCGTAAGATACGCTGGCCTTCAGCGGTTATTGCCAACGCCGAGCGACAGGAGCGGCATGCCAGAGTACCGGGCAGCATTCTGCGGTGGGGCCAGAACGGATGCCGGTTC
>ERZ795051.1077-NODE-1077-length-37567-cov-5.524339_pt1 | contig 37567 bp, 30 predicted proteins | sample MGYA00375135_ERZ795051 | MGnify/ENA primary metagenome ERZ795051 (study PRJEB30180, sample SAMN05720222) | activated sludge metagenome | isolation source: Anaerobic digester | place: Japan | collected 2015-05-26 ... | reverse complement strand
AGGTTTCTTCCCTTTATCTCCATAGACTCCTCTTTTTCACTTGGGAAGGCAGAGCCTATTTCCAGCTTTACGTTCTCGGCTGTTCTTTCACCGATGAGGAGATTATATTTCTTCTTGATATAGTTGATGATAGCGACATCGAATTCATCTCCGGCACATCTTACCGAACGGGCGGCAACAATGCCTCCCAGGGAGATAACAGCCACCTCACTGGTGCCGCCGCCGATATCAACGATCATGCTTCCGGCGGGATCGTTTGTGGGGAGACCAGCACCTATAGCTGCGGCCATTGGCTCCTCTATGATAAGGACATTATTTGCGCCGGCTTTTTTACAGGATTCACGCACCGCACGTCTTTCAACAGCGGTAACTCCTGAGGGAATACATATGATAACATTGGCCTTTGTGAAGAGTGTGCCTCTCAATGCCTTGCGAATGAATTCCTGAAGCATAGTAGTAGCGATATCGAAATCAGCGATAACACCGTCCTTAAGCGGTCTTACAGCAACGATAGATCCAGGCGTTCTGCCTATGACATCCTTTGCTTCCTTTCCGACATAGCGGCATTTATCCGTTCTTGTGTTGACTGCGACCACAGATGGCTCACGGATAATGATGCCCTTTCCTCTCATATAAACGAGGGTATTTGCGGTACCCAGATCAATACCAATATCTTTAGTAAACATTCTGAAGCTCCTTAATAATTCTGTATATTTATATTATAACACCATTGCGTCATATAGACAATAATTTCAGGAGAGAAATTTTCCCTCCTGAGGAATTTTTAAAAATACGGAAATATAACTGTGATTCCGCATGGAAAAACTGTTGATTATTTTCCGGGGATGAGCTTGGGAGCAGTCTTGTAGTACACGAACATTACCAGAAGCAGGAAAAGCACCTGGCAAACGTTTGCCTGAACATAGATACCGAAAGCAAGTCTGAGCACATCAGTGTCGATAATAAAGCTGTCCGGCATGAACTCAAATGATTTCGAGTATCCGAGCCATGCCACCGGATAACCTGCATGATCTCCGATGAGACCACCCAGGACAAGTGCAGCAACTATAAGCAGAAGCATATACAGTGTTCTTTTCATTGTTGATCTCCGTTTCTGCCGATCAACGGCAATATTATTTTATTCCGGATGAACCGAAACCGCCCTCACCTCTGGATGTTTCCGGGAGGGAATCGCTTTCTTCTATTTCCGGTATAAGGATCCTTGTTGGGATAAGCTGTGCGATACGCATACCGTGCTCAACGGTAAACGGCACTTTTCCGTTATTTATAAGGGGGATGAACCAGGCTCCCCTGTAATCGCTGTCAACTACTCCTACACAGTTGGCGAGGGTTATGCCATAGCGTGACGACAGGCCTGAGCGTGGATATATCAGAAGAGCAACATCGTCCTCATCAACTGCGGCAGTGAGGCCTGTAGGGATGAGCTTTATCTCTCCGGGGGAGAGGATAACCGGCTCGTCAAGGCAGGCGCACAGATCCATTCCGGCACTGCCGGGAGTAGCACGGGAGGGGATAGATGCCCGTTCATCAAGCTTTTTGAAAGTGATCTTCATATCATATTCCTCTGTAGTAAAGTCCACGGGTGATCTTTTCGGATGTTTTTCTGCCGGAGAGAGCGGCTTTTGTCTGCTGCTCGTCCTCGTCAGTGAGAATATACAGCAGAAAATCGGGAGAAGTCATCTCGCTGAGCCTGTCCTGCATGAAGAGCACATCCGGGTTCAATATTTCCACATATTCCTTTGAGCACTGTACCGGCAGCGCTCTTCCGGTGCGGTCGGTAAGCTGTTTTCTGCATTTTTCACAGCCGACTTCGTTCTTTATGGGACAATTTCTCGTCAGCATAAGAGGAAGCCTTCCGTAAACGACCGCTCCCACTGGAACAGGCGAATGCAGCTTATTAAGATGCGAAAGATCCAGTTCAAAGGAACATACTAAATCTTCAAGTCCGATCTCTGCCAGTCTTTCTGCACTGAATGAATTGGTCATATTAAGTGTGAAGCTGCCATGAAGCTTAAAGCCCAGCTCTCTGCCTGCTGCGATGCAGTCAGGAGTGTGACAAAAGAGCCGTGTGTATCCTGCTGAACGAAGTTCGCTCAGGCGTGAAAAAAGCTTCTCCTCGTCTGTTATGAATCGGGGAGGAGAAATGATGATACTGTCTTTATCCTTGATGACTGTGGTATCTTTTGTCAGAAGCTCCATTGGAGCTATTATCATATCTGCTGTGCCTGCGGCAGCATTGAGCTGTCCGGCGGTACGGCACATAACACGTACCTGAGGCTTTTTTGCTGATACGGCATAGCGTGGGATTTCCGGCTTCCAGTCGGAAGTGCTGTACACAGGGGTGTTTTTATTTGTTACAGCAGCAGTCATTTTCTCGCAGAGCTGTCTCCGGAGTTCATTGAGCTTTCCGGCGGGAACTATCAATCCGTCATCAATATCTGCTTCCACACCGCAGAATGTGAATACAGTATCGCCAAGCTTGGAGAGCTGTTTCTCAAGGGAAGCTGCATCAGTAGGTCTGTTCAGAGCCTTTTCCGGTATATCGCCTGTGACGGATAGCGTTATCCCGTCTGCACAGGCGTTTATCTCTACAGGAGAATCTGCGCTTATACGAGCCTTGAATCTTATCTCATAGGCCTTGCGCTCAAAGCGGTAAAGCTCATGTATCTTAGGGATAAGTTCACGGGCAGCCGTTACGTCTTCCTTTTCACGGACGCCGAACATATCCTGTCTTTTCCCTGTGAAGTATCCGTCGGTGAAGCCACTTCTTGAAAAAACGCCTTTGAGCAGAGCCATATCCGGAGCTTGTCCGTTCAGGGCACTTTTCAGCTCATGTACGGCGGAAGCAACATATTCCGGGCGCTTCATGCGGCCTTCTATCTTGAATGAGTCGACACCCATCTCCTCAAGCTCACGTGCCTGTGGGAGAAGTGAGAGATCCTTGAGGGAAAGTGCAGCAGCATTCTTGTTCCCTGATGCTGAAAACGGCAGGCGACAGGCCTGTCCGCAGCAGCCACGGTTGGCTGAGCGTGAGCCCATAATCGCCGACATATAGCATTGTCCCGATACGGACATACAAAGCGCACCGTGGACGAATAGCTCCGTTTCGATATCCTCGGCGCATATCTTCTCAATAGTCTGCCTGTCAAGCTCTCTTGCAGGAACTACTCTTGCGTATCCAAGGCTGCTGAGGAGTTTTGCTCCGGCAGCAGTATGTACCGACATCTGCGTTGAAGCGTGAAGTACAGCATCAGGCACACAGCGGCGGATGATCTCCGCACAGCCCCAGTCCTGAACTATAAATGCATCCACACCGGCAGATGCGGCGTCTTTGATATATTCGCAGAAGTCAGGAGCCTCATCATCGGATATCACCGTATTTACAGCAAGATCCAGTTTAGCGCCGTATCTGTGGCACAGTCCGGCAGCCTCACGCAGTTCTTCCATGCTGAAATTTGCCGCACTGCTTCTGGCGGAATACTTCTTTCCGCCCACATAGACGGCATCAGCGCCTGCTCTCAGAGCTGCCGCCAGAGTCTCCATGCTCCCGGCAGGAGCCAGGACTTCGGCTGATCTCATTATATTGTCTCGCTGAGCTGCTTCAGCTTGACCATATTTTCAAGCTGTACGATCTTTGACTTCAGTACATCGATCTCTTTTTGTGCAGCATCACGCTCAATGCGTGTCCTTCCGGCTTCGTCAACGTACTCCTTGGTCTGAGTGCGGATATTATCCAGCTTCTGATTGGCCTTGTTAAGGTCGTCAAGGAGGCTCAGAGCGACCATTATAGAAGCTCCGTAGGGAGAAGAACCGCTTCCGGAATTAACTATTTCATTGATCTTTGTTTCCAGTGCCCTTGCAAGGGCGAAAACATAGTTCGGTGATTCTGAGGTCTTGAGCTTATATTCCTTGCCGCAGATCATAACTTTAACTTCGTTAGCCATTTTGTATCTTTCCTTTCTGAGCGAAATATACTCCACTCTACATTATACTACATTTTATTTGAATATGGAAGAGTTTTTTATAATTAACATATTTATTTTAATCAAGTCTGTTTGTACTGCTTATCAGTAATACCTTTTAAGGCCTACAACTCTGCCAAGTATCTCGACTTCATCGAAGATAAGAGGCTCCATTGTATCATTTTCCGGCTGAAGGCGGTAATGACCTCTTTCCTTGTAGAAGGTCTTTACAGTAGCCTCCTCGTGATCCACCATAGCTACAACGATATCGCCGTTTTCTGCATAATCAGTCTTATGGACAATGACAATATCTCCGTTAAGGATACCGGCATTTATCATACTCTCGCCCCTGATCTTCAGTGCGAACAGCTCAGCAGGATCATAGCCCTCGGCTTCAAAGCCTATATATCCTGTTATATCCTCGATAGCAGTGATAGGCTGACCGGCAGTTACCGTTCCTATTACCGGAACAGATGTAGTTGAGCTGTTGGGCAGGCGGAGTGTACGGTTCAGGTTGTCGGTTTTTTCAAGTAGACCGTCACTGACCAGCATTTCGATATAGCGATGGGCTGTTGAGGTCGAATGGAAGTCCATAGCGTCCATTATCTCCCTGACAGACGGAGAAGTGCCTTCGTTGAGACGGCGTTTGATATAATTGAAAACCTCGATCTTCTTGTCCTTTGTAGACATATTAATCCTCCTCACTAAGCTTTTTCAGTACCATTTTTGCGATCTTGTAAGCGTCGCCGCAGCCGAGGGTTATAACGAGATCGCCATCTTTGGCGTTTTCGCAGATATATTCACAGATCTGGCTGAAATTCTGGTATTTCCTCTCGTCAGTCCACTCGGTAGTTTCATCCTGTGGGAACCAGATACAGCCGGGGATCTTTTCTGCAAGATGTCTTGTGAATATGCCGTAGGTGTTCTTCTCACGGCTGCCCATAATATCAGTGAGGACAGCGTGATCCGGTATCTGGAGCACTCTTGCAAAGTCGTCCAGCAGAAGCTTTGTACGAGAGAATGTGAAGGGCTGGAAGACTGCCCATACGTTATTGAATTTCATCTCCATAGCTGCTCTGAGGGTTGCTTCGAGCTCTGTCGGGTGGTGAGCGTAGTCATCAACAACGGTTATGCCCTTTTCAAAGCCAAGCTTCTCAAATCTGCGTTTTGCTCCACGGAATTCTGAAAGTCCCTTCTGAACTGCGGCAAAGTCAATGCCGAGGAAGTGTGAAACGGCAACAGCAGCCAGTGCGTTGAGCACATTGTGGATGCCTGCCACATGGAGAGTGATCTGGCCAAGCTTTTCACCCTTATACATTGCGTCAAATGTGGTGAGAAGGCCGTTTTCGTGCTTGATATCTGCCGGCCAGAAGTCGCAGGAATCATCCTTGCCAAAGGTGATGATATTTTTATCTATTCCTTCCATAGCCTTCATTGTGTTCTCATCGGAGCCGTTGAGGATAAGCACCTTTGAGGTCATTTCTGCGAATTTGCGGAATGACTTCATTATATTTTCAAGGGTACCGAAATAGTCAAGATGGTCAGCATCGATATTGAGTATAACGGCGATGTCAGGTGAGAGCTTGAGGAAGTGATCCTCAAATTCGCAGGATTCGCATACAAGAGTGTCGCTCTTTCCGGCAATTCCGCTTCCGCCTATACATGGGAGCTTTCCGCCGATGTAAGCAGAGAGGTCAACGCCGGCAGTATAAAGTATCTGAGTTATCATAGATGTTGCCGTTGTTTTGCCGTGAGTACCGGTGACACAGACTGCGTTTTCATACCATGAGGTGACTATACCGAGAAGATCGGCTCTTTCAAGCACAGGTACTCCGCTGGCACGGGCTGCCATAAGCTCCGGATTGTCCTCCATGATCGCAGCAGTGTGGACAATAAGGTCTGCACCCTGTATATTCTCAGCTCTCTGGCCGATAAATACAGGTATACCCATTTTTCTCACAGCTTCAAGAGTTTCAGTCTCGTTGTTGTCCGAGCCGGTGAGGTAGTATCCCTGGGAGTGAAGTATCTGGGCGAGGGGATACATACCCGAACCGCCGATGCCAATGAAGTGGATGTGCTTTTTGCCGTTTAATATGCTGTTTTTCAAAATAATTCACCTTTCGCTTTCAAAAAAGTTTACCCATAGCTTTTTACTATAAGTTATAATTTATTATTGTACGTAAAATATATAATCATATTTTTTTCTTTAAATTTGTAAAAATAGCTTGCATTTTTACAAAATATACGTTATAATAACATTTAGACGCACTGCACGTTTTCTCATTTTAACGTTTTAAGGTGTTTAAGTGATGCATTCCGTTATCTGAAAAGAAAACATACAAGGAGGTAAAACATGGAAATTACAGATGTAAAAATCAGAAAAATAATGACAGACGGCCGTCTCAGAGCTGTAGTATCAGTTACACTGGATGATATGCTGGCTGTTCATGACATCAAGGTCGTACAGGGCGATGAAAGGCTGTTTGTGGCCATGCCAAGCAGAAAGGATGAGAACGGAGTGTTCCGTGATATAGTTCATCCGATATCGCCGTCTGCAAGAAAGCTTTTCGAGCAGACTATCCTTGAAGCATATGAAGCTCAGCTTGCTGCAATGGAAGCAGAAGAAGCTGTTGAAGAAACTGCTGAGGAAGCCTGAATATGATCATTACGCTGACCTGCCGCAAGGCAGGTCTTTTTATATCCCGAGGAGCCTTGCGGCCTTTAATATGGCTATCTGAGTTTTTCCGTCCTTTATCTCGTCCTTCATGACCATATCCACAGCTTTTGAGATGGGAAGTGTCACAACGTCGAGAAATTCGTCCTCGTCCAGATCCTGTTTGCGGATCTCAAGTCCTTTTGCAAGGTACATATAAGTTACCTCGGTATTGTAAGCAGGAGTAGGATACATCTCACCAAGGTAGATATATTCACTGCAAACGCAGCCGGTCTCCTCAAGGAGCTCACGGCGGCCGCATTCAGCGTGATCCTCTCCCTTTTCAAGCTTTCCTGCCGGAACTTCAAGGGTGACTCTCCTGAACGGATAACGGTACTGCTTTACCATATAGATCTCGTTATTCTCTGTAACAGGGATAACGCATACGCCTCCGTGGTGGAGGAGCACATCCCTGACGGCAGTGCTGCCGTTTTCCAGCTCAACGATATCGTGGGTTATGGTGAAGATCTTCCCCTCAAATTCAACATCGCTTGACAAAGTTTTTTCTTCAAGGTGCATATTTTCCATGGTCAGTCCTTTCCGGTGAGGCTGCGTATATATTCCTGAGAAGCACTCACCTTATGGGTGGAATCGTAATCGTAATAATGTATGTGTCCGCTGCTGCCGTTTTTCTTTCTGAATATGAAGCAGAGCAGCAGATATAAAGCAAGGAGTGTTATACCGGCGGCAGAGATGTATGTTCCCTCTTTAAGACCGGGAGTCCTGTAGCGGAAAACGATATCATTCTTTCCGGCATCAGCCTTTACAGCCATGAAGCCGTAGGAGACCTTTTCAACATCAGCAGCTTCGCCGTTGACTTCTGCCGTCCAGCCATCGCTGTATGGGACGCTGAAGAATACCAGTGATGGCTTATCCAGCTCTATCTCTGACTCAAAACCGTGAGAGTCAAAGCTGAACGATGAAGAAGCGCAGCCCTGCTTTTCCTTGCAGGCATTTATATAGTCGCTCTTTGTAAGCTCCTTGTTCCCGCTGTAATGAGAAATTATATCAGCATACTCCTCGGCCTGCTCATCGCTGAGTACAAGAGCCTTTATCAGAAGCTTCTCTCTTTCGGAGGAGCTTTTTCTCTTCGCCTCATCCTCAGTGATATACTCATCGTATGCAAATCCCATTGGGATGTAGAGACTGTTTTCGTAGTATTCAAAGCTGCCGTTTGAATCCAGATACTCAAATCCGGGGAGCTCATCCGGAACAACTGCGTTATAGTATTCACGCTTGCCGGGCTTGTTTTTCTCCTTTTCTGATATTTCCGGATCTGCCAGCAGTTCGTCATATGTGGAGACTTTTTCAAGGTCACGGTAGAAATACTTGACGGAGAAAAGTCCACGTAGCGTATAGTGGGACATATCTGCACGGGAAGCAACGTCCCTTGTGATGTCAAGAGAGTGGTAGAAGTCCATGATAGAGGTGTTTACAACGCTCTGGAAAGCACGCATATTCGGAAGCTGCCAGAGCATACCGTAGTTGTCATCGTCCTCTGAAATATCTATTCGGAAGAAATTGTCCTCGGTGACTTCTTCATAGACAGCACTTCTGTCCTTTAAAGCCGAGTCGGTGTAATAGCGGGCGCTTTTTATGCTTGCGGCAGAATAGAGCATTGTGGAGAAGAAGCAGCCGACACAGGCAAGTGCTGTGAGCCAGAGAGCCGGTTCAAAGAAGGTGCGGTTCTTTTTTCTGCGCCTGAAGAGTATTTTGGAAGCGATCAGGCAAACGACAGCTATACCGATTATCAGCCAGAAATACGGTATATCGTCCGGCAGACGGAAGAATTTCAGCTTGTCGTTCTTCTTCACCGGGAGACAGCCTATCAGTGCAAATGCGCCTACCGCAAAGGCACATACCTTCCAGCCGAAGTCGAGGTCTGACTGTTCATCGTCCAGTGCAACGGCTGTCATCATTGCGAAGATAAGTATGGGCATATAGAACCAGCGGGCATAATAATAGGAGTTTGCTGCCTGGAAAAGGCTGTTGAGAGCCGGAGTCAGGGCAAATACTATGCAGGCAATGGAAAGTCCGGTAGCCCAGTGCTTTTTCCTGCCACGCATGAAGGCTGCAACTCCTGCCATAGAGAACAGCGGGAAGTAACCTCCGATAGAAGCCCATTTTTCGTAATCCGATACGAACAGGTTCGGTGATGCCGGAGTGTCGGGCTGCATGAAGAATGACTGGATTATCCTGAGCACCAGCGTCTTGTCGGTGTATATAACCATATCCATGCCGTATGCACGCTCATCCACACGCTGGTTGGTCATAACTGCCATAGCAGAAGGAATGAGGATGAATGCGGCTATCATAGTTCCTGCTATGGCCTCAAAGCAGAGCAGGAAGAATTTCTTCCATGAGGTATTGAAGTCCGGAGCCTTCATCCTGAACAGGTAGTAGAGGATGAGGAAGACTGCCTGGCCGGCGAAGAAATAGTAGTTCAGGATCGCCATGAATGCAACTGTCAGGGCGAATATGCCTTTTCTGTTCTTGTTGATATTCTCTTCCATTGCAATGAGCATAAGTGGGAAGAAGGCAGTTACATCCTGAAAATGGTTGAAGAATACATTGAACGCCTGGAATCCGGAGCAGGCATAGAGAAGCCCTCCGATCAGAGCGGAGTATTTGTTTTTTACGAATCGTCTTATATAGGCGTAGGCGGTCATGGAGGCTATGCCGTGTTTTAACGCCAGCAGTACCGGCATTGAATAGGTGACGAGCCCCCTTGGGAGCAGCACCGACAGCCAGAAGAACGGACTTCCTATCAGGTAGAAGGAGTAGGACGTCATAAGATCCGAACCGAGGTCTGTGTACCAGTTCCAGCCGAACTGACCGTTCCGGACAGCATCATTTGCCATATTATAGAAGGGTATCTGCTGTGAATTGTAGTCGCCGGAGTATATGTAGTATCCCCGGTTTGATATCATTATAGGCAGGGCACAGATCATAAAGCATCCGAAGCCCAGAAGAAAAGCGAGAAGATATTTTTCCTTAGTGTAGCGTGTAAAGCCTCTTGGCTGTTTTGACATTTGATTATCCTCCTGAAGAATATACATATTTATTATAACACATCTGTTCCGGAAATAAAAGACTTTTTTCAAAAAAATAATACGAATGTTCCGCTTCTGGTATTTTCTCTTTACAATATCCTGAAAATATGGTATAATATTCTCCGTAATTTTGTCCCGGAGCAGCCGGGAAGCTATTTTCGGAGGTAATATGATAACAGTCAGCAATGTCAGCGTACAGTTCGGCGGAACTACGCTTTTCAAAAATGTAAATCTCAAGTTCACAAACGGCAACTGCTATGGTGTTATAGGTGCTAACGGTGCCGGAAAATCCACATTTCTCAGAGTGCTCTGCGGAGAGCTTGAGCCTGCATCCGGAGAGGTAGTAATGCCAAAGGAGGAGCGCCTCAGCGTTCTCAAGCAGGATCACTTTGCCTATGATGAGTATACTGTGCTTGATACCGTAATAATGGGCAATGCACGCCTTTATGAGATAATGCAGGAGAAGGATGCTCTCTATGCCAAGGAGGATTTTTCAGAGGAGGACGGCGTAAAGGCTTCTGAGCTTGAGGGAGAATTTGCTGAGCTTAACGGCTGGGAGGCAGAATCTGACGCTTCAAAGCTCATACAGGGCCTCGGACTTCCTGAGGAGATACTCTATCAGCAGATGTCAGGCCTTTCCGGTAACGAAAAGGTAAAGGTACTGCTTGCACAGGCTCTTTTCGGAAATCCTGATATCATACTCCTGGACGAGCCTACTAACCATCTTGATATCGATGCTGTAAAGTGGCTGGAGGAGTTCCTTTCGGAGTATTTCGGTACAGTTATCGTTGTATCTCATGACAGACACTTCCTCAATAATGTCTGCACACATATCGTTGATATCGACTACAACAAGATAAAGATGTACGTTGGTAACTATGAGTTCTGGTACGAATCCAGCCAGCTCATCCAGCGCATGATAAAGCAGCAGAACAAGAAGAATGAGGAGAAGATAAAGGAGCTGAAAGACTTTATCGCCCGGTTCTCAGCTAATAAATCCAAGTCCAACCAGGCTACTTCACGCCGTAAGCTTATTGAAAAGCTCACTGTTGAGGAGCTCCCGGCTTCAAGCAGACGCTATCCGTTCATAGGCTTCGATATGGACAGAGAGCTGGGAAAGGATATCCTCCAGGTCGACGGCATATCCAAGACTGTTGACGGAGTAAAGCTTCTTAACAATGTGAGCTTCACTCTCGGACGCACAGACAAGGTGGCGTTCATAGGAGAGAGCGAACAGGCTATCACCATGCTCTTCAAGATACTCATGGAAGAGGAGGAGCCGGATGAGGGCTCATTCAAATGGGGCGTATCCGTTACTACATCTTATATGCCGGTGGATAACAGTGAGTACTTCAACGGCTGTGAGCTTTCTATCCTTGACTGGATAAGACAGTATTCCGTAAAGGACGAGACAGAGACCTATCTCCGTGGCTTCCTGGGACGTATGCTCTTCTCCGGCGATGATGTGTACAAGCCGGTAAATGTGCTTTCAGGAGGAGAAAAGGTAAGATGTATGTTCTCACGCATGATGCTTTTCGGTTCTAATGTGCTCTTGCTCGACCGTCCTACCAATCACCTTGACCTTGAGAGCATTACCGCTGTCAATAACAGCCTTATCAACTTCAAGGGAGTCGTTCTCCTCGCTTCTCACGACCATGAGATACTCCAGACAACTGCAAACCGCATTATCGAGATAACTCCCGAGGGATGCATTGACAGACAGGGAACTTATGAGGAGTTTATGGAGTTCAGAAAAAATTCTCCTGAACAGTGAAATATATATTGACTTGATCCGGCAATTATTGTATAATGTTTACATCATATGATATAGGAGGGAAATACTATGATATGCAGATATTGCGGAAGATATGTTAAGGATGGAGTTAAATTCTGTAATCATTGCGGATCGGATATCTCCGACGGAGTTCATCCGCTGAAAATGCCGGTGGATGAGGTGCCGGTATCGTTAAACGATCAGCAGGATTACGGTTCCGGACATTCCCAGGGCTACGGTTCATCTCCGGCACAGGGATATGATTCTTCCGGTCAGCAGGGGTATAACACATCACAGCCCCAGAGATATGGTTCACCGCAGAACTATGGTCAGCCCCAGGGATATGACCAGCAGGGATATGGTTCGCAGCAGCCAGGGTATAATAATATGCCTCAGCCTCAGCAGTACAACGGACCGATCTCAATGAACACCATGCCGAACAGGACTAATGTGATAACTAAAGTTATTGCGGCTATAGTAGTTATCGGCCTTATAATCGCACTGATAATGCACTTTACTTCTGACGTGAACAAGATAAAGAACAGCCATCCCATGGCATATCCGAATAAGACATGGGGAGATGCGCTGAAAAAAGTAAGCAGGGACGGAAAGTGGAAGGCTTACAAAAGCGGCGGAAGAAGATATGTGAAGTATACCGGAAAGATCAAGGGCAGCGGCGAAAAGCTTGAGGTCATATTCCGGGTGAAGGACAACAAGAACAGCGAAGTCGAGGAGATCACCAAGGGCAGTGAGACTTACAATGCTGATGATGGTGCCGACGGACTTATGATGTATGTGATAATAAAGGATATTTTTGAAGACACCTTGAAGGAGTGATAGATATGATATGCAGATATTGCGGTAAGGAAGTAAATGAAAATGTAAGGTTCTGCAACCACTGCGGAGCTAATCTGGGTGCAGAGAGGATAACCACCGGAAATAATGCCGCCAATGCACAGCCGCAGCCGCAGCCATTTCCGGTCCAGCCGATGCAGTATGAGCCGCAGCCATACAAGAAAACAAATAAAGGTCTGATCATCGTCCTGATACTGATACCTATCGTAATATTTGCTCTGATACTCATTCCTGCTATTATAGGTTACAGCTCGGATATAAGAAGAGTCAAGAATGGTTCTATAGATGCTCCCGGCTATGACGACAAGGAGTGGGGAGAAGTACTGGATGACCTTTGCGATGATTCCGACTGGTCGCAGTATAAGGAAGACGGCGATCGTATGGTCAAATACACAGGCACAAAGAAGAGCGACGGAAAAGATTTCGAGATAATTTTCAAGCTCCACAGTGACAGGAAGAATTTTGATGTTGTTTCAATTAAAGACGGTGATCTGAAGATCACCAATGAAATGGCAAAATCGCTGGCTATTATAGAGATATTCGACGGTACTTATAAATAAAAATCAGCCTGTAAGCATTGCTTACAGGCTTTTTTGCAGTATTCAGCCGATCCGTTCAACAGTGTAGCCTCTTTCGGAAAGGATATCGTCAACGCCTTTATTGCCGGAGAAATGCAGAGAGCCAACCATGAAGAGATAGTTCCTGCCGTCATTGATGTAGGACTCGGCAGCATCAGCCATACCCTTGTTGCGGTCGAAGAGCATGATCTTCATATACTCGGCGTGATCGTCAAGAAGCTCTTCCGGGAGGTCGTCGCCGGGCTCTTCAAGATCTATGAACTCGTCGATATCGCCTGACGCCCAGCAGTCATACATTTCGCCCAGTTGTTCAGCCAGCTCTTCAGGGCTGGTCTCAGCGCTGGAGCATATGGAGTAGCTGGCGTAATCGTCAGTATATGCTGCCATAGCGTCTGCCTGAGTCTGTAGGGTTTCTATGTTCACGATTTCCTTGCCGTCTTTTTCGGCTTTTTCGATGAACTGCCAGTCGATCCCCTGTGATGAGAGGTTTTTCATATCAAGAATAGCGGCGGAGCTTATCTCGGACGTCCAGAATCCGACGTTGTAGTAATCCAGCATAGAATTATACAATCCAAGCTCTTTGAGAGCCTTCACGCCAGCTTCATAGGCTTCCGGGGACAGATGATCCTTGACCGTACTGCCATCGGTATATACGAGCGATGTGAGCAGCTCCTGCATAACAGACATATTGCCGGTGAGCTCCTTGACATTATATTCAACAGCAACGCCTTCGCAGTTATTGTAAGCTTCATTGACATAATCCGGGAATACCAGCTCTCCCTCCGGAGCAACATGGATAGTGCCCATTAAGAATATATGATTCCCTGTGGCAGGATCAGTGGCCTTCCACATAGCCGGAGTAAGCTCTTTGGCAGTGATGTAGTCGTTTATATCTATTTCGGAATCATCCGGTGATGCAGTTTGAGCTTCGTTCACAGAAGTCGTTTCCGGAGCATCTGTGGCATCAGCGGTCGTTACGGCAGAGGATGATTCTTCTGCATCGGATGAAGAACTGTTTCCGCAGGATACAGAAGCTATGGCAAGTATTAAGGCTGCTGTGGTGTATAGTATATGCTTTATCTTCATTTTATCCTTCCTTTCTGTTTTGCGCTCCTATTATTTTAGCAGATACAGTATATTGTGTCAAGCTGAACGTATAAGTGAGACATTGACAAAAACGGAACAATGTAATAAAATAAGATATATCGTTTCTGGAGGAATTTGATGAACACTGTTCTTTTCATATCAGTATTTTCTGCTGCCATAGCTGTTGGCTGGATGTTCCGGCGAGAGATGCTCCGGGCTGAGAAAAGGCCTGCTGCCGGGAAGCTCCTGCGTGCTGCGGCTTTGCTGCTGGCTGGTGTCGGCATAGCCGATATTGCCGGGGCTTTCAGCGCCTTACCGTATCACGGTGCATTTGCCCTTGCAGGAATTGTCAGCGCAGCATCCTTTGCTATATGTGAGGTGAACAAGCGCAGAAGCAGCCGGCTTGCGGCATTTGCAGTCAAAGTTATGCTCATAGCTGCCGTGCTGGAGGTCACATTGTTCAATCTTCCTGTGTATCGGCTATGGATGGGTAATTTTACGGAGATGAGATTCAGTGCGGATAAATTCTCTGCGGCAAGAGGAGTTAAATATCGTCCGGAGCATGATGATATACTGATAACCGGTGAGAACGGCATAGAGTTTACCCTTGAGGGCGTGAACTGTGAGGTCGGCACCGTTTATGCTGATATCGATTTCAGCGAAGAGACTTCCGGAGCAATGATGTACATTGATGCTATGGACGAGACACAGACCTCGGCTTTCAGGGTAGATGTGGCAGATGCAATGATAGTTGAGGGCAGGGAGGGCTCCGGATATTCGCAGCTTCAGCTTTCCGGCAAGGTCAGCGATCTCAGGATAAGAATAGCTCCTATAGGCGGCGGAGAGGTATATCTGCGGAGGATAGCACTAAATGCTCAGCCGCCTATGGAGATATCGTGGCTGAGATTCCTGCTGATAGTCATTCTGAGCTGCTTCATACGTTCAGTCATGACAGGTAAAAAGCTTCAGCAGGGATATGAACGGCAGAAGAAGCTCTGTATCATATCGGCAGCCTGCATTACACTAACTGCCTGTGTTACAGCAGTTCTGGTAACAGATCATAAGCTTGGCAGCCGAAGTTGGGGCAGCATTATGAAACAGACGGAAGGAGACCAGATGTCTCAGGAGCTTGTGGAAGCTTTTGAGCATGGGAGCACAAGACTGCTGGAAGAGCCGTCAGAGGAGCTGAAAGCCTTTGACGATCCGTATGACCGACGGCTGCGTGAGGATGAGGGGCTGGATATAAAATGGGATCACGTTTACTGTAAGGGGCATTATTATTCCTATTATGGCATAGCGCCGGTAATACTCGTGTTCATGCCGTATCATCTGCTGACAGGATATTTCCTGCCGCATGAAGCAGCAGTCCTGCTGTTTGCGCTTATAGGCATTATCGGACTCAGCTTTGCGTATATTAGCTTTATATCAAAGTTCTTTCCGGAAACTCCGTCCGGATTGGCTCTGATAGGTCTTGTTATAACTCAGACTGTCAGCGGTATATGGTTCAGCATCGGCAGACCGCTTTTCTATGAGACGGCGATTGCTGCCGGATTTGCATTTCTGACCTGGGCGTTTTACTTCATCATTTCCTCCGGAGTTATCAGTAAGGGCAGGATATCATTAGTGAGAACAGCAGCCGCTTCACTGCTGTTTGGAATCGCTGTACTGTCAAGGCCTACACTGGTGCTGTACTGTATCTGTGCAGCAGGCTTTATGATAGCTGCTTCCGGCAGAGTGAATGGCAGACGGATACGTTATCTGACCTGTGCGTTGACACCTATGGCATTACTTGGGCTTGTTCAGATGTGGTATAACTTCGACCGGTTCGGTTCACCGTTTGAGTTCGGCATACAGTATTCCCTTACGATCAATGACTTCACCAAAACTCAGTTCCACTGGCAGCTTTCCATGACTGCACTTTATAACTATCTTTTCAATACGCCTGTGTTCACACCGGTATATCCCATAGTATCCACCAGATTTCAGTTCATGGATGTAGGAGGCTTCTTCTATGAGGACTATGATTCCACGATGAATACCTCCGGACTGTTTTTCCTGGCGTTGCCCATGTTTGCTTACTTTCTCTCCGGCAGGGCGCTGAAGGAGATACCTGACAGAAAAACACGGTTCAGGACGGCCGCATTGGCAGGTATACCCTGTGTGGTGATACCTTTTATAATAATCGCTTCTGTATGGGAGAGCGGTTATGCGGTAAGGTATATGGCTGATTTTGCATGGCAGTCTCTGTTCGGCGCATTTGCTGTTATATTCTGGCTGTATTCAAAAAACGGGAATACCACTGTGAAAAAGCTTATCCGTATGTTCATGTGCTTCTCACTGCTGTGGACGCTGTTGGTTGCCGGAGTACAGGACATAAACCAGATGCTCCGCTTTACAGATGGACACTGGGAGCATCCGGAGATCGCCTATGACGTTGAGCATTTCTTTGCTTTCTGGAAATAAAATAAAGGGTGTGATAAAGCGTATTTATCACACCCATATTTTTTAATCGATGAGCTTTACGTAATCCTTGGAAACATAGCCGTATCCATCTTCATATACGATCTTGTACCAGTTACCTTCGGATCCGACGATCTCCATTTTTTTACCCTTTTGAAGAGAACCTATCCTTTCACTGTCTGTAGAAGGTCCCTGCCTTACGTTCAGATCTGTTTCAGCGGTATTGACGTAGCCATATTTCTTTGAATCGTCTTCTGCCGGAGAAGTTGTGACCTGCTGGGAGTCCTTGCCCTGTGAAACGGTGAGTTCGATCTTGGATCCGGCATACACTTCTGTTCCCGGAGCTATATCCTGGGAAATTACCACATCTTTGGCGAATTTGTCATGGGGAACATACTTGGCGCTGACATTGAGCTGGTATCTTGTCAGCTCAGCATATGCCTCTTTGTAATCACGGCCGGTCACATTGGGGACGATGACCTTATCGCCCTGTGATTTGCCCTGAGATACCACGATCGTCACGACTGTACCTTCGTCAGCTTCTGTTTCTGCGGGGATGCTTTGTGAAATGACGATGCCTTCGTTAATGGTATCGCTGAACTGGAATTCAGTCTCACATTTAAGTCCGGCCTGTTCGAGCTCTATTTCCGCAGTCAGCTGATCGGAGCCTCTTACGTCCGGGACGGATACTTTTTCTGTTGAATCATCATCAGCAGGCAGGGTATTCTCCTCTGCGCCGGGGCGCTGTGAGGCAGTGACGTCCTCAGAGCTGCTTGTATCAGATGAATCCTTCTTTGAGCCGCCTGAGCCGTTGTCTTTGAGGTACATATATATACCGCCTGCAACAACACCAAGAATGAACAGCAGTGTGATAATGAGAAGAATGATTATACCTGAGCTGCCCTTTTCTTTTTTCTCCTCAGCCGGACGGTGCGGATACTGACCGGCAGGCTGCCTGTATTGAGGCTGAGGCTGCCGTGGCTGCTGCTGATACTGAGGCTGCTGATACTGGGGCTGCCGTGGCTGATACTGAGGCTGTTGATACTGGGGCTGCTGGTATTGCTGTTGCTGCTGTGGGCGAGCGAACATATTCTGCTGCTGATAAGGTGTCTTATTCTGATAGCCGCCCTGCATATACTTCTTCAGCGGCGGAGCAGTATCGTTCTGCTGGCCGTTCTGATATTGCTGCTGTGGCTGGGGATAGGGACGGCGCTTGAAGGTGGGCTGATCGTCTGAAGAATCAGCTTTATAGAGCTTTGTCTGATCGTTGTCATTGAAATTTCCTGGCATAGGATTACCTCCGAATCAATTGGTCACAGTGACCTCTTTGCTGTATTTTATTTCTCCGTTATATATCCAGTTTATAACGGCAGTTCCTGCCGAATTAATCTTATAGTTCTGACCGCCGTTCTCCTCGTAAATTGAGATTATATCCGGATCAGAAGAACGCATCATAACTTCGTCCTGGAAAGGGCCGTCGTTTGTTATATTTACCTGTATTTCCTTGTACACGCTCTGGTCATCGCAGTAGAATACCACTTTGCAGACTACATCCCGGCCAAGGTAGTTTTCAGCATTGAAAGTGATATTGTAATCATCACCGCTTTTATCTGCTGATACTATGAGGGCTTCTGGCGCATCCCATTTCAGCTTCTCGTCAGCATCATCGTTTACGGTGATGACAAGCTGATCGTTTGTGGCGTACAGCGTAGATGTCATTTCGTATCCTGTCTGGAGCAGAGAGTCCAGCTCTGCTGCATTGCGGCTGATACTGTCCGGGAAGGTGACGCTGGTTATATCCACATCTTCATGCAGGCCTATGGACAGCATATCCATATTTGCGGATATCTCAGTGATCTTTCCGCCGGTACTGCCGGAGGATCGGCTTTTTTCGCTTCCTGAGAGCTTGTATGCAGTAAAGCCTATGGCTGAAACAGCTATCAGTGTAAGCAGGAATGCTGCGACCGGAACAGGATTTATGTGCTTTTCCGGCTTGACGACAGTGCGTTTTCTTTCTTGCTGAGGCATAGGTCTTGAAGCAGGAGCTTCAGGCTGTGGCTTGGCAGCTGCCGGAGCGTTTTTATGGAATGGATTTGCTCCAGAATCGAATCCATGGTGCTGTGGAAGTCTGAGAGTAGTTCGGCTTCCGGAAAAAGCTGTACCGCTTTCTGGGGCTTTGTTCAGGTCGTCCAGCAGTTCTCTTAATGTACGATAGCGCTGTGCGGGATCAAACGCACAGGCTTTTAGGATTATCCCTGCAAGCTGCTGCGAAGCGTTCTGCGGAGGTGGGAGCGGAGCTCCGCTCATACGCCTGTCTATAGCCTCTTCAATGCTGAGAAGCTCCTTTTCAAAGGGCATATACATATCGTTCATAAGCTGATAAAGGCATATGCCGAAGGAGTAGATATCTGCCTGTTTGCCATAGCGTGCGCCGGCGTTTGAACGGGCAAGGTAGACTTCCGGAGCAAGATAGCCGTTTGTACCGGCAAAAGTTCCGGAGATATCGGCTTTTTTGGAGATATTGAAGTCGCCGAGCTTGTATACGCCTCTGTTGTCACAGAAGAAGTTGCCGGGCTTGAGGTCACGGTGGATTATCCCCTTATCATGGGCGGCCAGCAGGCCGTTTCCTATATCGGCAGCGACTTTCCGGACGTTCTTCTCCGAAAAGTCGAATTTTTTCTCTTTGATAAGGTCGCTGAGGCAGGAAAGATATTCCATTCTTATCAGAAAACAATAGCCTTCAAAATGACCGTCGATATAAAACTCCCTGAGATCTTCCTCCTGGTAGGAGACAATGTTGGGACAATCACGGAGCGAGAACATGATATTCGATTCATTTACAGCCAGCTGCCGGCGTTCTTCAATAAGTCTGCGTCGGCGTGCTTCATCTGTGTATGAGTCGTCAGCAGGGACAAGCGGTTCTATCTTGACGGCCGATACATCGGTACGGCTGAGGCGTTTGGCAGTTATCCTGTAAACTGCACTGAATGAGCCGGAGCCGATCTTTTCCTGTATATACCAGTTGTCCCAGAGAGGCTGTCTTAGCTGCTTGAGGATCACTTCTATAAGGTCGCTGCTGTTCATATCCTGCCTCCCTTCATCCAAACTGCTGATCTTTAATATAATAATATCAATAAAGCATTAGTTTGTCAAGAATAATAAGAAATATACCAGGCAAAAGCGGAGAATAGGAGGTGTACGGGGCGGTTTTGTGATAATTCTTGGAAAATATTATAAATGTATAGCTTTTTTCTCTGATGTATGTTATAATATAAGGTATGCTGAAAAAGGAAAAGTAAGGAATGATAAGATAATATGCCGATATACCTTGATAATGCTGCAACAACAAAGCCTTGTGCCGAGGCCGTTGAAGCGGCTGTGGAAGCAATGACTGCCAATTACGGCAATCCTTCTTCCCTTCATAAAGCCGGGCTTGAAGCTCAGCTTGCAGTAGATAAAGCGAGAAAGATCATTGCCTCATCCGTAGGCGCTGACAGTTCATGCATATATTTCACATCCGGAGCAACAGAGAGCAATAACCTTGCACTCAGAGGTATAGCAGGAGCTTATGGAAAGCGCAGGAAGAAGATAGTTATCTCTGCTGTGGAGCACGCTTCCATAGACGAGACAGCTTCTGCATTGGAGAATATGGGGTACGAGATCGTCCGTATCTCTCCCCGTGAGGACGGAAGACTGTATGCCGCTGATTTCGTGAATGCCTGTGACGATAACACTTGCCTTATAAGTATGATGCTCGTCAATAACGAGACCGGATACATACTGCCTGTAAAGGAGACGTTCACGGCAGTAAAACGCAGGTATCCCGATATAGTTACACACTGCGACTGTGTGCAGGGGTACATGAAGCTGCCGATAAAGGTAAATCAGATGTGTGCGGATATGATAAGCCTGAGCGCTCATAAGATACATGGTGTCAAAGGCGTAGGAGTCATATACATAAAAAAAGGCGTGCGTGTGGTGCCTGTAGTTACCGGCGGCAAGCAGGAGAAGGGCATACGTTCCGGTACAGAGAGCGTTCCGCTCATAGCAGCTTTCGGAGCTGCTGCGGAGAAGCTGTTCCCAACTATCGGTGAGAGATATGAAAGAACAGGCGCACTGAAAGCATATCTGCTGGACAGGCTTTCCGGGATGGAAGGCGTAGCCGTGAACTCTCCCGAAGATGGTTCACCCTACGTTGTGAATATATCTGCTGAGGGAAGACGCTCGGAGATAATGCTGCATTTCCTTGAAAGTAAGGAGATATATGTTTCAAGCGGTTCTGCCTGCTCAAAGGGACAGCAGAGCGGAGTCCTCGGACAGTTCGGCATACGTGACAAGCGTGCCGACAGTGCGATACGAATAAGCATGACTGCTGAGACCACCGAGGAGGAACTTGACAGGTTCGCAGAAGCCCTCAGAGAAGGATTTGAAAAGGTACGAGGATGATTTCCTCACTATAAAACATAGGAGAATGATAATGAAAGAGATTGTACTTGTAAAATACGGTGAAATGGCACTCAAGGGACTGAACAAAAAGACCTTTGAGGATATGCTCACCAAGAATATAAAGCGCCGCATAAAGCCGCTGGGACATTTTGTTTGTACCAGTGCTCAGTCCACACTGTATATCGATCCGCAGGATGATGATATCGACCTTTCAGAGGTAGTAGAAAGAGTGGGAAAGATATTCGGTATCGCTGCACTCTGCCGTGCCTGTGTGTGCGAGAAGGATTTTGAAGATATCTGTGAAAAGAGCTATGAGTATCTTGAGGATATCCTCGGCTGTGCCAAGACATTCAAGGTCAACGCCAAGCGCTCCGATAAGGCGTTCCCCATGAAGTCTCCTGAGATATGTATGGAAATGGGCGGAAAGCTGCTTGACAGATTCCCTCATCTGAGCGTTGATGTGAAGAACCCCGAGATAACTGTGACTGTTGAGATAAGAGATACCAATGCGTATGTTCATGCTGAGAATATCAAGGGTGCAGGCGGACTTCCTGTAGGAAGCAGCGGAAAGGCTATGCTCCTGCTCTCAGGCGGTATCGACAGCCCTGTTGCCGGCTGGATGATGGCTAAGAGAGGCGTTCACATCGCTGCGATACATTATGTGAGCCCTCCCTACACTTCTGAAAGAGCTCAGCTCAAGGTGGAGCAGCTCTGTGAAAAGCTGACAGACTGGTGCGGCGGCATAGCTTTCTACTGTGTACCCTTCACTGAGCTTCAGGAGGCTATCAAGGATCACTGTCCCGAGGAGTTCTTTACTATTATAATGAGAAGACTCATGATGGAGATAGCTCAGCGCATCGCTGCAAAGGATAACTGCCTTGCACTTATCACCGGTGAGAGTGTGGGACAGGTGGCAAGTCAGACAATGGCTGCTATTGCCTGCACAGATGCTGTATGCCGCATACCTGTATTCCGTCCATGTATAGGTATGGACAAGACTGAGATAATCGAGATCTCACGAAAGATAGATACATTCGATATATCAACTCTTCCTTATGAGGACTGCTGTACGGTATTCACGCCCCGTCATCCTAAGGTAAGACCACGTCTTGAGGACATTGAAAAGGCTCAGAATAGCTTCGATTTTGAGCCGCTGATACAGAAGGCAGTGGAAAATACAGAAATGAAGACTTTCGATATCGCAAAGTGAGAAGAATGATTTTAACTATCTGACAAAAAATCGTGGTTGAAATTATAGAAAATACACAAAAGGGAGGTGCGGGTATAAATGACAAGCAGTGATTATACAGAAAGTTTACCCGTAAATCTTGACAAAACGGTTACAAATGTTGTAAAATTATTAGAACGGAGGAGTATGACCATATCTACAGCCGAAAGCTGTACAGGAGGCTTGCTGTCAGAACTGATAACATCAGTTTCCGGCGCCTCAGAAGTATTCGAGCTGGGATTGTGTACATATTCCGAGCGTATAAAGAGCCGGTTCCTCGGAGTTCCGGCAGAAGAGATAGCGAAATACGGAGTCGTCAGCGAAGAGGTGGCACTGTCAATGGTAAGGGGACTGAAAGAACGTTCCGGAGCCGATGTGTGCATCTCAGTGACAGGCGTAGCCGGACCTTCCGGCGGTACTGAAAAGACTCCGGTAGGAACAGTATTCATCGGCTTCGACATATGCGGAAGGCAGTTTGTGAGACTTCCGGAATTGTGGAAGCTTGAAGATAAAAGCCGCAGAAATATAAGATATGCGGCTGCGGCGTATGCCTTTGAGACTGTTGAACGAGCAATTATGGAGGAGATCAAGGCAGATGAGTGATACATTGAACGACCTGCTGTCCGAACTTGACAGGGTGGCTAAGCTTAGAGCCGAAAAGATAAGTCGGATATGCAATGCCATACATGGCGCTCAGGAACAGAATGCTCCGGCGGCATTTTCGGCTCCGGCGGCGGCAGCTCCTCTTGATAGTGAGAAAAAGGTGTTTTCCTCTGCTGAGGATATCCTGAGAGCACTGGACGGAGTAAATGCTCCTTCCGCCAGCGGCACTGCTTCTGCGGAAGAAACTCCTGAAATAACTGATGAGCCTTATGATGAGGTTCACAGCGGATCGATATTTGACACGCTTCCTGACGATCCTGCTGCTGATTTTATGCCTGATGAAGCAGCGGATGTCATAGCTCATCAAGGGAGCGCTCCGGAGACTGAAAAGGCTTCAGTGCCTGTATCAGAGCCGGCAGACTACAGCAGAAATATTGCCGCCCATGAAGAGCCGGTGAGAGCCGAGCTGACTTTCCGTGACAGCTCAGAAACTGATGCGGCTGGTAAAGCAGAGGTAAAAAAGAGCAAAAAGAAAAAGCAGAAAAAGAAGAAGACTTTCAGACAGCGTATACGAGGCCTTTTCCCACAGAAGGGAGACAGCGTATTTGAATGTATAAGAAAAGTTGTATTCCTTGTATCTGTGATCGCCATTATCGTTTGCGGATATATGGTGTCTGACTATTACCTCGATCTCTGGCGCAGCAAAAGGCTGAACGACAAGGTAATGAATATGTACTGGACATATCAGGACGAAGAGCCTGAAAAGCCCAGTGAAGTAAAGGTAGTGAACGAGGACGGCGAGGAGGAGATACGCAAGAAGTATTCTATCCTTCCCGGCGCAAGAAAGCTTCTTGATATCAACAGCGATGTTGTGGGAGTTATATGTATCCCGGACACAAACGTCAACAACCCGCTTATGCAGGCTGATGACAATTCCAAATATCTCAACATGAAGATAGATGGCTCTGAGTCCAGAGCAGGCGAGATCTTCCTTGACTACCGCAACCATTTCGATGAGATAGATGATGAGGGCTATCTGAAGTATCCCAACTCTGATAACCTTGTTATATACGGTCATAATATGGGCGATGAGTCAATGTTCGGAACACTTAAGTATTATCACAGAGACGGTGATTATTACGGTGAGCATCCGGTCATAGAGCTCAATTCAAACTGTATGACATATAAATATAAGATATTTGCATTCTTCATGCTTGATGCTGAAGATGATACATCTACAAAGTTTGATTGCTGGAATAAGCTTAATTTCAGTGACGAAAAGGACTTCTATAATTTCGTCAATGAGGCAAAGAGAAGAACTCTCAGGCTCAATGATGTGGATGTGAAGTACGGCGATAAGCTTGTAACGCTCTCCACCTGCAATACCTATCTCGGAGACCGTGGCAGACTTATTATAATGGGAAGGCTCGTAAGAGAAGGCGAGGATCCGATGAAGGGTACCCAGAACAGCAGAGCTAATCCCAACATCAAATGGCCTTCGATGTATTACAATACAAAGACGAATGAACACTATGATCCCGATGCTGAGTTCGAGCCCTATGGCCCGTGACGGCACAGGGATGAAATGATATTTGCTCCGTAAGGAACATAAGAGGAGTAATATGCCTGATGAATAAACCTGCAAAGATCGCAGCCGCAGGATGTGCCTGTGCAGTTGCGGTGGGACTGGGAGCACTTGTATATTCCCAGAATAAAAAAGAGGATAAAGATCCTACTATAAGCTCTGTTGCCGATACTACAGAAGCTGCAACAGAAGCGGAGAACACTGCTTTGAAGCTTCCGGCTGACTGGGCAAAGGATATGAGCTATGCTGCATCCGAAAGCGGAATGACCGAAAGGGCAAAATATTTTAAAACCATAAATCCTGATATCGCCGGCTGGATCAAGATAGCAAATACTCAGGTCGATTATCCTATAGTGCTTGATCCGGGCGAAATAGAGGAGAATTCAAAGTTCTACGGACCGGAGTATTACATTCCGGATTCCTACTACCTTGACCATGATCTCGATGGAAGCTATCTTCGCTGCGGTTCGCTGTTTTTTGATTACAGGAACGTTTTCGGCAGCGATGAGGAGGAACAGTCCGAGAATCTCATTATCTACGGACATAATATGGCGAATAATTCCATGTTCGGATCCCTCAGAAGATACCGTCAGGATTACAGTTTCTATGATGTGAGCCCGTTTGTGGAGCTCAGCTCAAATTATAGGGACTATGACTATGTTATCTTTGCTTTTCTCATAACCAGCGGCAATTACGAGGGCAATGACTTCGTGTACTGGAATATGGAGGAGCTTGATGATAAAAAGGACTTCGATTTCTATGTTGACCGCTGCAAAAAAAGCGCTATGCTTGATACCGGAGTCGATGTTCAGTACGGCGATAAGCTGCTCACCCTGTCGACCTGCTACGCTGACGAGGACAACTCACGTTTCCTTGTAGTTGCAAGAAGACTGCGTGACGGTGAGAAGGCAGGGGATATGTCAACTATCCAGCGTACTGAGGAATGGAAGAAGGCTCATGAAGAAAAGCCTGAGACAACAACATCTGCTGAAGAGCAGAACGCACAGTGAGAAAGAGAAAAATAAGCCAATAAGCCGATAACACGGTAAAAGGAGTTATTTGATCTATGAAACGATTATACATTATGAAGAGCACAGCAGCTCTTCTCTCCGGAGTCCTTGCCTTTACGGGTGCAAGTTCGGCAGCAGGTTCTGCTGAAGCTCCGGATGAAACGCAGACATCATCATCTGCAGCCGATGAGGTCACCTCTGAGACTGCAGCCGAGGATGAAGGCGAAAAGGACGCAACTGCTGAAGAAGAGGAAGAAACTGAGGAGATAAACTGGACAAAGGCTGATATCTCTGACTATGACGCAAGTATGTCGCTGGTCAGCTATGAGCTCACTACTCCGGAAATGCTCCAGACAGTCGGTGCAAATTCAAAGAAGGAACTGACTGATGAAGAGGTCTCGCTTATGATAGCAAAGCGCAGAGCCCTCAAGAAAAAGACTCCCTCTCTTACAAGAAAGTCAAGAAATGCTGAACCTACAGCAGTGGAGCTTTACCTTTCTGGAAAGCCGGTGGGATATGTTCCGCCTGCAAGAGAGGTATATGCAAACGCAAGTCCCGGAGATTTCACATTTGTTACATACGGTTGGGGACACGGCGTAGGTATGAGCCAGAACGGTGCTAATCTCTATGCGACCTACAGTGGCTGGACATATCAGGATATCCTGTTCCACTATTATCCCGGAACATATCTTGTCAATACCAACTCTGTGGATGACGAGGAGATAACCCTCAGACATGAGCCTACAGGCAAGACCACTCTTGAGATACTCTCGGAGATAGTGTTCAACGAAGTAGGAGGCTCTATGGCGTATGAGGCGATAAAGGCTCAGGCTGTTGCAGCTTATACATATATAAAGTTCAACGGCGATGACTGCAACGACCTCAGACCAAAGGCTAATCCGCCGCAGATTGTTATAGATGCCTGCGAGGAGGTGCTTGGTGAAGCCCTCTTCTATGATGAGGATTTCGCACTGACAATGTTCTCTGCTTCCAGCGGAGGCTGTTCTGCTAACTGCTATGAGGTTTTCTATCAGGATGTGCCTTATCTCAGAAGCGTTGAAAGCGACTGGGACGGCGCTTATGATCCTCATTTCGGAACAGTTACATATATAAGTGCAGCAGATATGAGAAATCGTATACAGTCACGCTTCGGTATCACTCTCTCGGATGATCCTTCAAACTGGATACAGCCGGTGTATTCCGAAGAGACCGGATATGTTACAGATGTATGCATAGACGGTCAGATGTGGGTGAAGGGCTATGCGTTCTCACTGCCGATGGGTATCAAATCACCTAAATTCAATGTTAGCTTCACTCCGGGAGAAAATACAGAAACGGAAGTGACAGAATCTGAATGGACTGATGAGGATGACTTCATTGAGGACTATCAGGATGCCAAGACAGAGGCTGCTTACCAGGAACAGCAGGAGGCCTTTGCCGACGGTACTTTAACAGAGCCTACAGCCGCAGCTGAAACTGAGACAAATGCGGCAGAATAAAGATAGATAGAACAAAAGGAATAAGTCTTTGGAACGATAAACTGATATTGCAGTACGATTGTATCCGGAGACTTTTCCCTTTTTTCATCTCTTAGGGTGCTGCGTGGCATTTTTTGAGCGTTTTTTATGCTGAAAAGGTGACGAGTGGTGAAATTTGAGGTGGATAAAATTATATCAATTACAAACGTTTGTTTCGCAAATAGTTTACAGGAGTAAAAAATTAAACAGAATCACCAAAAATAGCCTTTTTATAGGGTTGAACCTTGTACATTATCCTATCTTGATTAATTATGCGAGAAGTGATAAAATGATTGTAGGGGGCAAAAAAAGGTGATGAGTTGTGATTTCTCCCACTTTTGAGGTGAAATTACCCCAAATGAGTAAACGAAAGCGAGGCGAAGGTCATGACAGATCCGTTATGCGGTACTTATTATCCGAGTATCGACCAGAAGGGCCGTATGAGCTTCCCTAATAAGCTTCGTGAGATCCTCGGACCAGAGTTCTTTCTCTGCGCCGGACACGACGATCACTATATTGCCGTTTATTCCCCTGAGGAATTTCAGAAATACAGGGAAAAGCTTTCTTCCGTAACAGGTAAGGCCGGAAGCAACGTCAGAAGATATCTGCTCTCCTTCACCGATAAACAGGTGCCGGACAAGCAGGGAAGAATTTTCATTACCCAGCAGCTCAGAACATATGCTGGCATCTCTGACGAGGTAGTGGTCATTGGCTCAGAAAACAGAGCCGAGATCTGGGATAAGTCCACATGGGAGAGCTTCAGCAGCAATATCACATTCGACGATATCAATGCTGCGCTGTCAGACCTTTCAATATAAGGGAGCGGTATAACAGCCGTTGCTCCCGCTTAAAAGCTCCGGCGTGCTTACAGTTCTGAGCTGCAGGCCCGGAATATATTAAGGAGAGGTATAGATGGAATTCAGCCATATCTCCGTATTGGCTTCGGAATGTATAGAGGGACTTGATATCCGCCCCGATGGTATCTACGTTGATGGTACTGCCGGCGGTGCGGGACATTCCTCATTGATAGCAGCCCGCCTCAACGAAAAGGGCAGGCTTATATCCCTTGACCGTGATCCCGATGCGGTTAAAGTCGCTTCGGAGAGACTGTCGGTCTACAGCAATGCTCAGGTCATCCACAGAAACTACTCGGAAATGAGATATGTACTTGATGAGCTTGGCATAGATAAGGTGGACGGTATCCTCATGGATCTCGGAGTTTCCTCCTATCAGCTGGATGAGGGCAGCAGAGGTTTTTCATACCACGTTGACGCTCCTCTTGATATGAGAATGAGCAAAGAGGGTATGTCAGCTGCTGATATTGTAAATACTTATTCCGAGCAGGAGCTTGCAAGGATAATCTTTGAGTACGGCGAGGAGAAATTCTCCAGACGTATCGCAGAGAATATCATCCGTTCAAGGGAGAATGCTCCCATTGAGACAACTTTGCAGCTCGCAGATATTATCAGAGAGAGCGTTCCTCAGAAGGCACGACGTGAAAAGAACCCCTGCAAAAAGACCTTTCAGGCAATAAGGATAGCCGTTAACGGAGAGTTTGAGCATCTGTCTCAGGGACTCGATCAGGCGTTCTACAGTCTGAAGGCAGGCGGCAGACTTGCAGTTATAACATTCCATTCTCTTGAGGACAGGATCGTCAAGCAGAGATTTGCAGGATGGTGCAAAGGGTGTATATGTCCGCCGGATTTTCCACAGTGTGTGTGCGGCAGAAAACCGCAGGGCAGACTTGTGAACAGAAAGCCTATAGAGGCAGATGAAAAGGAACTTGAAAGAAACAACAGAAGCAGAAGCGCCAAGCTAAGGATAATAGAGAGGAGTGCGGAGAATGACGGCGGAACAGCGTTATGATTATTACTACGAAGCTCTCGCTGAGGAAGAATCCGGCTCTGAAAACAAAACCTTAGAGACTGAAAGCGAGACCAAGGATAAAGAGGCTGAGCGTGAACACGAGATAAGATACAGACGTACAGAGGTGAAAAGCGGTGCGATAATGCGTATCGTAGTCGTATCCGTTCTTGCGGCAGCCCTGCTGGGATCGGTCATTTATTCACTTGACCACCGGAACAGAATGTACAATAAGGTCTCGGCAATGAACCGTAAGCTAAGTCAGACAGAGGCGGAGCACGTAAGACTTCAGTCAGAGCTTGACAGCAAAATGTCAGCGAAAAACGTCGAAGAGTATGCAGAGAAGGAGCTGGGGATGCAGAAGATCGATAATTCCCAGATCAAGTACATAAAAATACAGACTGATGACGTAGTTAATATTCCGGAGCAGGATGAGACCTTGATGACAAAGATAGAAGGTTTCTTTGACGGCATCGTGGAATATTTCAGAGGGTAGTACCAATATAAATATAGTAAAAGGACTGCCTGTTATTTAAAGAACACTATCGGCGAAATAAAAAATATGCCGAAGTTATATGTAGAACACGGAGATACAGCGAGTGATCGGAATACCGGGATCTCTGTTCCCCGGATCCTGGGCGGAAAAGAGGATCCGGGGGCGGCGGTTCCACGCTTGATAAGCGAATGAAATCCTTCGTCGTATCAAAAAGAACAGGACATCGGAATATCATGGATGTTCATAGGCGGGGCAGTAAAATCACCCTGCCTTATTCTATTTATACGCAGGTTTATAATATATGTTACTGTTAAGGCGGCGCTGTTCGGAGGACGTGCGGGTAATGTGCCGCAGGGCGTTCCCTGGGCAGTGCCGCCTTTACATCCAGAGAAGGAAAGGAATCATATGGCAAATTATAACCCTTCTAATTCAATGAGGTTCAGAGCAAAATTTGTTATGACAGCTGTATTTATGGTGCTGTTTTCAGCAGTCGTGGTGAATTTTTTCAGGATCTCAGTCCTCAGCAACAAAAAATATCAGGATATGGCCAATGCCCAGCATTTCGGCTCGATCGTCCTGTCTGCCCACAGGGGCTCAATATATGATGCCAAGGGTACTGCCCTTGCCAAGAGCGCTTCGGTATACAAGATCTTCCTTGATCCTATGAGGTTCCGCAGTGAGATGACGGATCTCCAGGAACGTATCGACAAGCGCAACCGTGACAAATCCAACGGCGACTACAAGCCGGAATATGACGATGAGGGCAATGAGCTTGATCCGCTTCCGGATTCAGCAGAGGCTTTCAGGGAGGAAGCTGTCGCACTGCTGGCTTCAAAGCTTGAAATAAAGCCGGAGGATGTCCGCAGCGCAATGGAGAAGGACTCACAGTACAGCGTTCTCAAGGAAAAGGTCGAGACACCTGTCGGCGATGAACTCATAGCCTTCTTCAATAAATATCGTCTTACTTCCCTTCACGCAGAGGAGGATACCAAGAGGTATTATCCCCAGAATGAGCTTGCAGCTTCTGTAATAGGATTTACAACTGCCGACGGAAATGGTATTTACGGCATAGAGTCTTATTATAATAAGTATCTTGCCGGAGTTGACGGCAGGACTATCTCGGCTACAGACTCGAACGGAAACGAGCTGCCATATAAGTACGCAAAGACTTATGAGCCTAAGAACGGCGATGATCTTTATCTTACAATTGATATGAACATCCAGTATTACCTTGAAAAGCACCTCGAGGAAATGGTGGCAAAGCACAAGGTAAAAAACCGTGGATGTGCAATACTTATGAACGCAAAGACCGGAGCTATCTACGGAATGGCAACATACCCCAGCTTCGACCTCAATCAGCCTTATGAAATATCTGATCCGTTCCTTGCAGCCGAGATAAAGGCTATCAAGAATGAGGATGAAGCAGATAAGCGCCTGGCTAAGGAACAGGTGGCTCAGTGGAGCAATAAATGTATTTCAGAAAGATATGAGCCGGGTTCAGTATTCAAGGTGGTGACAAGTGCTTCCGCAATGGAAGAGGATAAGATAGAATTCAAGGGCCAGCCCTATTACTGTGACGGTGCGAAGGAGATACCCGGAGCACTCCAGCCGATACGCTGTCACGACAGAGGCGGCCACGGTTCACAGAGCTTCCAGGAGGCTCTTATGCATTCCTGCAACCCTGCATTTATGGAGATAGGCCAGGCTCTCGGCGAGGAAAAGTTCGTATACTACTGTAATGCCTTTGGCTTTGGAGAGCCTACCGGCGTTGATCTTCCTGCTGAGGCATACGGTGATATATTTACCTATGATAATATCGATCAGGTCAACCTTGCAGTTGGTTCATTCGGACAGGGTGAAACTGTAACAGCAATGGAGATGATAACTGCCTGCTGTGCTGCTATAAACGGAGGCTACCTACTTCAGCCCTATGTTGTTGACAAGATCCTCGATGAGGACGGAAACGTTGTGCTCAAGAACGAGCGTACTGTCCGCCGCCAGGTAGTGTCTGAGGAGACCTCGGCAAAGATGAGAGATGCTCTCTATCATGTAGTTGCAGACAGCTCCACAGGTAACGTTAAGATAAAGGGATATGCTATCGGAGGAAAATCCGGTACATCCGAAAGACGTATGACAAGCGATAACTCTGGTTATGTTGAGGGCGTTGAGGAGACAGACCAGGATCAGGAGTACGGTGCATCATATATGTGCTTTGCGCCGGCAGACGATCCGGAGATAATACTTCTCGTTCTCGGAGATATGCCTGACAACAGTCCTAACCAGTACTACGGAAGTGTTGTTGCGGTCCCGACAGCAAGAGATATCCTCAAGGATGTTCTTCCATACCTTGGCATAAGCCCTGAGTATACAGATGAAGAGCTTTCACAGCTTGACATAAAGATACCTCTCCTTGAAGGTCCTATAGATGACGCTAAAAAAGAACTTGAAAAGATCGGCGTAGATGCTGAGCACACAAAGATAATCGGCAACGGTATCGAAGTTGTGGCTCAGTCACCGAAAACCGGTTCATACATATCCAGAGACGGTACAGTTTATCTGTATACCGAGAAGAACAAGGCAAACGAATACAGAACAGTGCCTAATGTTGTAGGTTACGATGCATATAATGCAAATTATCTGTTATCATCCACCGATCTGAACTATATCACTATCGGAGCTTCGGCTGACAGTCCCGGCGCACTTGTGAGCGGACAGTCGCCTGAGGCCGGAACACAGGTCCCTATGGGTACTACAATAGAGCTTGAATTTACAGTATACGAAGACGGAGGCTGATACCTGTTATATCTGTGATATCAGGGTACAATAAATACAGGAGGCGGTCAGAATGAAACTATATGAGCTCATAGACGGTATAGCAGAAACAAAGCTTGAAGATACCGAGATAAGCTTCATTACAGATGATACAAGAAAAGTTGTTGCCGGATGCATATTCGTCTGTGTAAAGGGCGGAAGCTTTGACGGCCATACTGCGGCGGCAGAAATGCTGGAAAAAGGTGCAGCTGCCGTGATATGTGAGCGTGATCTTGGACTGGGCGACAGACAGATCATCGTTGATAATTCCAGAAAAGCCTATGGCAGACTCTGCTCCGCCTGGTTCGGACACCCGGAAAAGAAACTGAAAATGATAGGCGTTACCGGTACCAACGGCAAGACAACTATCACAAATGTCATAAAGCATATCCTCATGTCAGCCGGACATAAGACCGGCCTTGTGGGTACTATCAGGAACGAGATCGGTGACGAGGTGCTCCATACCGAAAATACCACTCCTATGGCCTATGACCTTATGGAGCTATTTGACAAAATGGTAAAGGCTGGCTGTGAATACGTGGTAATGGAGGTAAGCTCATTCGGACTTGTCCAGAACAGGATAGGTTCATCGTGGTTCGACATAGCCGTATTCACCAACCTTACTCAGGATCACCTTGACTACCACAAGGACATGGAGGACTACTACCAGGCAAAGAAAATGCTCTTTGATATATGCGATACTGCACTCTGCAATATCGATGACTACTACGGCAGAAGGCTGTTCAGTGAGATAAGTTGTAATAAGCTCAGCTTCAGTATAAAGGGAAACGCTGATGTATATGCTGACGGCATAAAGATAAAGTCCACCGGATCCAGCTTCTGGTTCTGCAAGGGAGATAAGTCCTACCTTGTGAATATGAGGATGCCGGGAGCATTCAACGTATCGAATATAACGGCTGCCATAGCAGTATGCCTTAAAGCAGGCATACCAATGGATAAGATAATCGGTGCTGTTGGAGCCTACAACGGAGTAAAGGGACGCTGTGAGGTCATACCTACAGGGCGTGATTTTACAGTGATATGCGACTATGCACATACTCCTGATGCTGTTGAGAATATCCTCAGAAGCGTAAAGGAGTATACAGAAGGAAGACTTATATGTCTGTTTGGCTGCGGAGGAAACCGTGATGCGGCAAAGCGCCCGAAAATGGCTGTGGCTGCTGCTAAATATGCCGACAGACTGGTAGTGACATCAGATAATCCGAGAAATGAAGATCCTGAGCAGATAATAAAAGAGATCCTGACAGGCCTTTCGGACAGCACAGTTCCGTATGATGTTGTGACCGACAGAAAAGAAGCTATATTTCATGCCTTGAAAATTGCTGAAAAAGGTGATATAATAGTTCTTGCGGGCAAGGGCCATGAGGATTATCAGATCCTTGCAGGCATGAAGCACATCCACTTCGATGAGCGTGAGATCGTCGCAGAGGGACTCAAGCTTCTTGATTAATGAAAAAGTTATAAAATTGGGAGTTGTTTGGTAAAATGTCATATTGGATAATAAATCTCGCAGTAACAATGCTGTCCTTCGTCGTTGCCGGTGTTTCGGGAATATTCCTTGTTCCGTTCCTGCACAGGATAAAGTTTGGCCAGCCCATAAAGACTGAGGACGGCCCTCAGTGGCACGCCAAGAAACAGGGCACACCTACAATGGGCGGCTTCATGTTCATATTATCCACGATACTTACTTCAATGGTGGGCTATTGGGTATACCGCCTCAGAGGAGGGCTCGACCTCACTGAAAAGGCTACTCACAATGCATTCTATGAGTTCCTGGCAGTGATAATATTCTCAGTCTTCTTCGGACTTATCGGATTTATCGATGATTTTACCAAGGTGGCAAGAAAGAAGAATGACGGACTTACACCTATGCAGAAGATCGTACTTCAGGTACTCTTCTCTTTTGGATTCCTCATTGCACTTTATAAATTCGGCGATGGATCAACAACGCTTGATTTCGGTTTCTGGGAAACTCCTTCACTGGGCATATTCTATTATATAGTGCTTATACCGGTGATAATCTACCTTACAAATGCAGTCAACCTCACTGATGGTATAGACGGTCTCTGCGGTTCAGTAACATTGGTTGCAATGCTCATATTTACAGTTGCCTGTGCTATACTTGACAAGGTGGAGATGAGCTTCTTTACAATGGCTCTTGCAGGCGGCTGCATAGGCTTCCTTATCTGGAACCTCAACCCTGCAAAGTGCTTCATGGGTGATACAGGCTCTATGTTCCTGGGAGCAGCTGTGACCGGCACAGGTCTTGTGCTCCACAAGCATCTGCTGCTCATCCTCACAGCCCTCATCTATATCTTTGAGGCACTTTCAGTTGTTATACAGGTCAGCTACTTCAAGTATACAAAGAAAAAAAGCCCCGATCATCAGGGAAAGAGAATATTCAAGATGACTCCTATCCACCATCATTTCGAGATGAGCGGTTTCAGCGAGTACAAGATCGTGATAACATTCTCTCTTGCAGGCATTATTTTCGGTATTCTGGGAATAATCACACTGTTGACATTCAAATGATAAACTCTCTGTGAAAAAGGAGAAAATATGGCGACAAGCAAAAAAAAGAAAGAAAGCTCTACACAGTCCCTGTGGAAAGCTTTTGTGGGAGAGGGAAGGAACAGCGATATAAGCCTTTCCTTTTTCGCTTATGTAATGATACTTCTGGTCGTGGGCATAGTTATGATGTCATCGGCCAGTTATGCATGGGCTTACAGCGAGCATGACGGTGACGGTCTGTATTACGCAAAGAGCCAGGCCAAGCACGCAATTATCGGCTTTGCCGCACTCATCTTCTTTATGAAGATGGATTACCACAACCTTAAAAACATCAAGCTTCCGGTGCTGAAGAAATTCAATATCGCCGGACTTCTCTATGTGGTGGGAGTGCTGCTCCTCATTGCCGCACTTATTGTTGGTAACGATGAGGGAGGTAAAATGGGTGCAAAGCGCTGGCTTACCATAGGCCCTATAAACTTCCAGCCTTCAGAGGTGGCAAAGCTGGCGATAATCATTTTCTTCGCCTACAGTATGGAGCGTGACGGAAAAAAGATGAACAGTTTCGTCACAGGTATCGTAAAGTACGCAGGCCTAATGGGTGCTTATGCACTGCTGCTCTTCTTTGAGCCTCACCTTTCAGGCCTCATCCTCATCGCCTCCATTTCAGTTGCGATGATACTTTGCGGAGGGGCAAACAAAAAGCAGTTCCTTATCCTGGGAATATCAGTAGTTGCGCTTGCAGCTATAATCATATTCGTACAGGCAAAGATCCCGGGCAGCTACGTTTCCGTCAGAATAAAATCCTGGCAGGATCCATTTGCGGATGTGCTTGATGATACATGGCAGACTGCCAATTCAATGATAGCCATAGGTTCAGGCGGACTTTTTGGTCTCGGTCTTGGAAACTCAAGACAGAAATACCTTTACCTTCCCGAGACCAAGAACGATTTCGTTTTCCCGATAGTATGCGAGGAACTTGGTTTTGTGGGAGCACTTGCGATAATACTTGTGTTCTTCCTGCTCATAGTGGAGGGATTCTCTATCGCAGTACGCTGCAAGGACAGATTCGGTATGCTGATAGCAGTGGGCATCACCACTCAGATTGGCATACAGACTGTGCTGAACCTTGCCGTTGTAAGCAATCTTATCCCGAATACCGGAATCAGTCTTCCGTTCTTCAGCTACGGAGGAACAGCCCTCATAATGCAGCTGGCTGAAATGGGAATAATGCTGAATATCTCACAGCAGAGATACTATCAGGACGAAAAGCTTCCTAAGAGGAAGCAGAAGCTAACTCATACAGATAATAAGCGTGAGCTCAAAAACGCATAAAGGAGTCTTTATATGAAGGTACTTATAGCCTGCGGAGGCACAGGCGGACATATCAATCCCGGTCTTGCTATCGCAGATATAATAAAGTCGAAATATCCGGATGCGGAATTCCTCTTTGCAGGAACTCCGAAGGGCATGGAGTCAAAGCTTGTTCCGAAGGCAGGATATAAGCTTGAAACAATAAAGGTAGCCGGTTTCCAGAGAAAGATATCACTTGAGAATATCGGCAGGAATGCAAAAGCAGTTGCCTATCTTGCTACATCCGGCCGCCGTGCAAAGGAGATAATCAGGAATTTCGGCCCCGATATTGCTATCGGTACAGGCGGCTATGCTGCCGGACCTGTCATCCGAAAGGCAGCAAAAATGGGTATCCCTACAGCAATACATGAGCAGAACGCATATCCCGGAGTTACAAACAAGCTACTTTCCAAAGAAGTGGATTACGTTATGCTCACTGTCATAGAGGCACTTGACTATATGGACAAGAGCAAGTTTGAGTACAGTGTTACAGGCCTTCCCGTAAGGAGCAGCATCAGCAGGATGTCAAGAGAAGAGGCAAGAAAAAAGCTGGGCTTCGATGACAGCTTCACTATACTCTCATTCGGCGGAAGTCTGGGCGCAGGCTGCATAAACGAGACAATGACAGAGACTATCAAATGGCACGTTGGCAAAGGCCTGAAGATAAATCATATCCACGGCTACGGCGGAATGGGAAAGGATACTTTCCCGCAGGCTATGAAGGCTGCCGGCATACCACTTAAGTCTGACAGGCTCAGGATAACTGAGTACATAAATGATATGGATGTCTGTCTTGCGGCGGCAGATGTTGTTATCTGCCGCTCAGGAGCTTCAACCCTTGCCGAGCTTGAAGCGGCAGGCAGAGCCTCCATACTTATTCCTTCACCGATAGTTGCCGGAAATCACCAGTATCACAATGCCATGGTATTGGGCAAGGCTGGTGCGGCGGTAGTCATCGAGCAGAAGGATGTTACAAATGAGCGTATCATCAACGAGATCGAAAAGCTTTATGATTCTCCGGAAAAGACAGCCGGAATGTCAGAGGCAGCAGCAAAGCTCTGCGTAACTGACACGAATGACCGTATCCTTCAGGTCATCGAAAAACTCATAGCGAAGAGCAAAAAGTAACAACAGAACCTCTCACAGCATAGTATACAAAAAATGCTGTGAGGTGGTTTGATGCAGAAACTGATAATAAAGGGCGGAAAACGGCTTCGGGGGGAGATCTCTCTGCAAGGCTGCAAGAACAGCGCCCTTCCCATAATAGCAGCGTCGCTGCTCTGCGGAGAGGACTGCACGCTGCATAACTGTCCCGAGCTGACGGATGTCTATTCCGCAGCAAGGATACTTAACTGCCTTGGCTGCCGGTGCGGATTTTCCGGGAATACAGTAATGGTAGATTCCTCAGAGGTCACCGGAACTGAGATACCGGAAGTACTTATGCGTGAAATGCGTTCATCCATAATCTTCATGGGAGCAATGCTTGGAAGAATGGGCGAGTGTACGGTGAGCGTCCCCGGAGGGTGCGAGCTGGGGCCACGGCCTATAGATATGCATCTTGCTGCAATGAGGAAAATGGGAGTGGATATCCGTGAGGGCGGAGGACGCATAATTTGCAGGGCTG